>ENA-ORXM01000130-ORXM01000130.1-marine-metagenome-genome-assembly--contig:-NODE-130-length-144657-cov-14.810755_pt1 | contig 144657 bp, 126 predicted proteins | sample MGYA00237867_ERZ511480 | MGnify/ENA primary metagenome ERZ511480 (study PRJEB26309, sample SAMN06266103) | marine metagenome | isolation source: Algal blade | place: United Kingdom:Sidmouth, United...
AGTGTGACAGAAGGGTAGAAACCAAACTTTTCTGTCTCGACATCATTTCGGAAGCTCTCCGCATCCTCATAAAAACCCGTCAGGCGAAAGCCCGCCGCGCCGCCATTACCTTCTGTGAAGGTCTGCACATCGCCTTCCAAACGATATTGATCCCAGCTGCCAATCGTGCCTTGCAGATAGCCGCCCGTCTCAAATTCAGGGCGCTTCGTCACGAGATTGACCGTGCCGCCCGGCTCGCCCCGTCCAAACAAAGCAGAGCGAGGACCTTTCAAAATTTCGACCGACTCAACACCGACAAGATCGCGAGGACCCCCAAAACCCCGTCCGGCATTAAACCCATTGACCAGGAAGCCGCTGGGCAGGTTGATATCCCCTGAGAAGCCACGGATCGAAAAACTATTCCACAGTCCACCGAAATTGTTCTGACGCGCAACCGAGGCCGACAGGTCGAGCGCGTCATTGAGATTAATCGCGCCGACATTGCGCAGCAAGTTTTCGTCGATAAGTTGATTTGCCTGCGGGGTTTCTAGCGGCGCGAAGTCGCCCTGATAAGCTTGGCGCAAACCCGTTACGACGATCTCGTCATCATTATTGTTCTGCGCGTTGGCAGGGTGAGAAACAGCCACAAGGCCGAGACCTGCGAATAGCAGGGAAGTAAGTTTTAAAGGACGCACAGGTCACTCCATATATATTTAAAATCAGAAAATTGAGCGCAAACGCCTTCAATGGCCCATGCGAAAAGGTGACTTACGCATAGTAAGTCGGTTTCAGGTTTTAAATATAAAGGGGTGGCGCGCGGGCAGAATCGGGCCGTTGCTTCGGGTCAGGCGGCGGGTCGATTGATCTTTCAGCATAACCAACTGACGGGGCACGTTCAGCTTCGGGGAAGGCTAAACGGTCAATTTGAGCCCAGAAGACCGGTGTGTCTTTCGCATCAGGTTCCAGATCGGCCATTATATTGAAATCACCATCATCATTGACAGCTAAGATACACACCTCACAGCCTTGATTGAGCGGCCCAGTGTCAGTATGATCGTGGGAATGCGCGGCTGAAAACGTTTGCGCAAACAAGAAAGCAACAACCAAAAAAAGGCTGCATAGGCGAGCAAAAGAGGCTCGGCGAGTAACAGTCGACGATATGTTTTCTGTTTCAAACACAACACGCAATTAACGCAACACTATAACACTAGCAATCATTTTTTGTCGGAAAAACGATGTGGAGTTAGGTTTGAGTACACTCACTGAAATCCAACAAGTGCCCTTCCTTCGCCGCCTTGCGGCGAGTCCAACGCCACTGCCGTGACCCTTTCCGCCTATATTCAATCCACTGGATTGAATATTTTGCTATCGCAAACTGTCTCCAAAGCGCTAAAGCTCTGTTTTTGCTACGCGAGTTGAGGTGTCCCCGTTTTGGCAACTCGTGTGTCATGCCTCCAAAAATGCCTCCATCCCGTAAAGCCCTCAAAACTCTCTTTTCCCTGTAATTTCCAATCGGCACCCTCCGAGACAAAAGCCCCCATCTTGCCCGATTATGGGGCATGTCAGATGAAGATGATTTCCGCTTAAAAGCCAAAGCCCGCAAAGCCCGCAGCCAATCCGCTGAGGTGCATATCCCAACCAGCTATAACGGATTTTACCGAGAGGCGCGCATTGGGCTTGTGAGAGGAAAGGCCGTCTCTGGACGGCGGACACTAACGAAGCCCGCAACACCGCGCACAGGGCGGTTCAACGCCAGAGGTAGAGGCCGCGCGCCGCCTTGGAGCGCGGCATTGGGCCGAAGCAAGGCTGGCGGGTTCACAAAGCAACGGGTGATCGCAACCGCGCCCGCCGCGCGATTGTGAAAGTGCGTGTGGTGAAGCTACGCAACGCGAAGTCTTCTGTCTCGCGCGGGCACTTGGCTTACCTTCAGCGCGAAGGCGCAGGTGTGGAGCGAGCCGAAGGTTTAGAAGTCTCGGCTGAATTGACCCCCCAACGAGGGGCCAGCTCTACGGCCCAGACGAAGGCGTAGAAGTTGACGGGCGGGATTTTGTGGCCCGCTCCCAAGAGAGCTTTGACGGACGCGGCGACCCGCACCAGTTTCGGATTATGATCTCGCCAGAGGACGGCGCGGAACTGGCGCGCGTGAATTGCGACGGCACGCCCAACCTCAAAGAGACAACGCGGGCGCTGATGACTCAGATGGAGGAGGACTTAGGCACGCGGCTGGATTGGGTGGCGGTCGACCATTTTGATTCGGCCCATCCGCACACGCATATCATCGCGGACGGCATAGACCAGAATACCAACGTGATTGACCTTCGCGCAGGGTCAGCGGCTAGCACATTTAGTCAGCACTCACCCTTGAACCGTCACATCTCAATCGGACAGATGAACCATCTTGAGAAAATGGGCTTGGCACAGCCCACCGATAAAGGACGTTGGCTGTCAGACAAAGACGCGTTCAAAACCCTTGGAAAGATTGAACCGCGAGAGCAGCTCAACAAAGAAATCCATGCCGCTATGGATAGAGCGAATATTAAACGCCCTGCCCGCTTAAATGATGGACGTGAGAGCTTCGATGGAAGCCTATCTAACAGGCGCATTTTACAGCTCAGAACGGTTGATTGATTGAAGGCACCTTGCTGAGAAATTTAAACTGCCGCAAGGGTCTCACGCGATGATCGAGACGCAGCGAGCCTTTTATCTCCTGCCGAGGGAAAGCACTCACGCCAAGAAGTGGGGCAAACGTATCAAAGGCCGCGTGCTAAGCGGCGGCGGTATTGATTGGGATACAGGGCGAATAAGAGGAATTGGGCGGTGAGTTCTGGCTTGGGAGTAAAACGAGATTCAGATAGACGGTTAAAGAGTTTGAACTGTTGCTTTGTTCTTATGATATTTTTATTCATAACGTCGATTTAAATGTTAGCGTAAAAATTAACCTCGCTCATATCTTCTATCATTACGAAATTCACACCAAACCGTCTGAAATTCAGATTGAAAATTTCGTTATTATTTTATTCTGGCTCGAAAATGGATGTTGAAACTCGGGTCAGGGTCACCCGCTTGCATCTCGCCTTTCGGATTGAAACAAACAAAAGTAACATTATCATCATAGCCAGTGGTCGGCGTATAAGTACATTCTGACATATTGGCAGGCTTCGTCGCAGCATTGGAATAAAGCGTATCCGTTGCTGGATCAAAGGTGAGCGTGGTTCCGGTTTCTTCAAATCCAATGACATCTGTTGATGGCCCGGGGCCATCATGGTCACCATTGAAGAACTCAATTTCCGGAGGCATGACATCAATCAGAACAATTGAGTCTTCTGTCACAGGCCCCCCGCCCTCATTGACGACTGAGAAGGTATAAATCACGTCGTTCCCTGGAATGGAGTATTCACCATCAACCAAGTTTTTCACTGTTTTAGTGATAACCAAGGATGCGGGGTCTGAAGATATCGACATTATATTATCCGAGAATTCAGATGTAATGTCATAGGTTAAAGGCCCTATTTTGCGTGTTGTTGTGGCCGAAATGTTCTCTCCAAGGCCGATTATCTCGCTAGTGGGGAGCATTCCTGTGAAGGTTAAATTACCACCTGCATGGGTGAACTCGACGAAACCGAGGTGAGTTTCGCCTTCACCATGTCCCGAGGGATCAACCGTGCTATTCCTGTAGAAATCAATCCTATAATCTGCTGCTGGGGCGTCCAAATTAATATCATAGTCGATATCTGTAGCACCATCAGAGGCGAAGCTGTTGATCACCGGAAAATTCAGCAGTTCATTTGCGCCGCTATCGCCGTCACCATTATCATTGGCGGTAACGCCTGTCGTGCTCAAAGCGATGCCCAGACCTCCATTTGAGTAGATGCTGTTGGAGTAGATAGCCACCGCGCCTTGTTGGACGAAAATTCCGATATTAGGCTTGTTCCGGATCGTATTTCCAGTGACAATCACTGTGTCGGCCGAAGTCCCCCCCGTGCGAATGCCGTAACCTGTACCATTCGCGATCAGGTTACCTTGCCCCACACTCGTACCACCAATGGTCAAATTCGTATTTGACCCGCGAAAGTAGATTGCCGATTCGAATCCTGCCCCGGTGGGTGCAGATATGTCGGAGACCCCGTCGGCACCCACATCGAACGAATTACCTTGAATGGTCATATCTGACGAGCCTTGGAATATCTCCATTCCCGTATCTGAGTGGCCGCCGATTATATTGTTCGCGATGTTGACGGAGGTAGCGACGCTTCCAAACTGAATTGCATCTTCTAAACCACTGCCGTCCCCGTTGACAAGGGCCGTATTACCCGTTGCGTCGGTGCCAATATAATTACCATTTATCGACAATCCGCTCGATACTGTGCCAGAGATACGGATTTGACGCCCGCCTAAATTACCCGCGATCACATTGCGCCCCGCTCCTGTTCCATCGCCAATTGTCGCATTCTCGGACCCATTTGCAACTTCAATTCCGTACGTGTCGTTTCCAAGTGCCGCCGAACCTGCTGCATCTAGGCCGATATGATTACCCAGGATCGTGATATCGCTCACGCCGTCCAGTTCAATCCCGCCGCCCGTATTTCCAGAAATGACGTTGCGGTCAGATACGCTCGTGCCGCCAATGGTGACGCCAGAAATTGAACCACTAACAAATTTTATACCAGAATTGCTATTTGCGAGCGCTGTCGTCCCCGTTCGGTCAACACCGATATAATTACCGACGATCATCACATCACCTGAGGATCCTGTAATAGTCTCGTTTCCATCTGTGCCAAGAATAACATGCCCCGTATTACCAGAGATAAGATTTTTAGAGATATCCGACCAAGTCACAGCGGTATTAGCGGATATAACCTGACTTGTTACAGGACGTGCGACTAGGCCTGTTGGGTCTGTTCCAACAAAATTCCCGCGAATTTTAACATCTGTCGCACCAGCCGTTGAAGTAACTCCAAACCTGCTTGATCCTATGACATTGCCTTCACCCGCGCTTAATCCGCCAATTAGAGAGGATGTTGCACCGTTCATAACAACAGCCCCGCTGGATATCGTACCCGCTGAACCATCAGGTGTGAGGCCTAAATAAGAACATTGCAGCACGCCGTTCGATGCACTGGATTTGAAACTTATAGCATCTTCAGCCTTGGAAATCGCTAAACCCTTTATAGTGATGTCATTCGCTTCAACGGAAACGCCCGTAAAACCTGTGGCATCAATCACGATCTTGAGCGTATGCGGACTACCACTCCATAAATCTCCGCAAGTCGCGCCGCTTTGCGTTGTCCCGTCAAGGGTTATATTTGCATCGGAAAGACTTGGAAGTGCGCTCGATAACGCGATCGTATGCGGCCCTGCGCCGTTAATATTAAACGTAATATCGTCATCACCTGTATTCGCATTGGCGTGGTTAATCGCAAAACGGAGCGTGCCCAGCGTATTGGTATCCGCCGTGCTGGTGACAACTAAGGGGCTTACTAGCAACGTCGCTGTCTTATTCACGGCAAATTCTGACGTAATATCATAACTGCTCGCGCCTGTTTTACGGGTCGCAGTGGCCGAGATAATATCGCTCACAGAAACGGCTTCAGACGTCGTTAAAGTCCCGCTAAAGTTCAGGTTTGTCCCAGATGTATATGCGCCCGTATCGACAAACCCCAGATAGGTTTGGCCTTCGCCGTTTGTATCGCCAGACGTGTTGTCTTTGAAAAATTCAATACGGTAGCCATTCGTTGCCGCTGTCGGTACGTCGAGGTCAAAATCATAGTTAATAGAGGTTGTCCCGTTCGCCGATATTGTGTTGATAAACGGGAAATTGAGCAGGTCATTTGCACCACTATCCCCGTCGCCATTATCATTTGCGGTGACTCCGTTGAGGTTTAAGTCGATGCCAGCACCAGTATTGCCGAAGATCTGGTTCGCTAGGATGGCGACCTTGGCGGTATCAGCCACGGTGATCCCGCCGCCCGCGCTGTTTCGGATCGTATTCGCCCCCGCCGCCGTACCGTCGCCCACCGTCAGGGCGGTGGTGCCATTGGCATAAACCCCCGACAGGGGCGTTCCCAGTGGCGTGCCATTGGCTGCGACACCCATATGGTTGGCGACGACGCTGCCGGTCGACGCGCCCGAAAACCAGATCGCTCCGCTATTGGAGGGGCTGGTGACAATATTTGGCGATCCGATTCGCCCGATCTCGGCACCCGTCGATTCGAGGAAATAAATGCCGTTCAGACCGTTCTCCCGCGCAACCGTACCAGTATGGTCGGTGCCAATGTAGTTGCCAATCACGGTCACTCCGCTATTGTTGTAGGCGACGACGCCATATTGGCCGTTGGAGCCGATCACGTTCCTGTCCGCCGCACTTGTGCCACCGATCATGACCGTCGACGCACTTTCGATATAGATACCGAGACCGCCGTTCCCCATTGGTGTCGTGCCATCTGGGCGTAGGCCGATAACGGTGCCGGTGACGGTGCTTCCCGACCCCACTAGGGCGAGGCCATAGGAATTTAGCGTACCGTTACCACTGATCACGCTGCGGGTGACGATCGTATTCGGAGCGTTGGAAGCCATCGCGCTCGTACCAACATTCGATCCGCTGGTCACATTGTCCGCACGCACGCCGACATAGGTGCAATCTACCGTAAAATCGCTCGATCCAGTTGTAGAGAACAGGCCGGACTGAGAAAACCCCGTCACCGTCAACCCCTTGACCGTCGTACCATTGCCGAAGGTAACGAGGCCGTAGTTTATCGTACCCGCTCCGTTCAGTTCGATCTTCAGGGCATGGGGTATTCCCTGATTGACGGCATTGCAGACCGTGCCGCTCTGGGTCGTGCCGTCAATAGTGATGCCGTCATCGGTCATGTATGGCAGATCGGAGGCCACCGTGATCAAGTGCGGCCCCGCGCCAGGGATGTTAAACGAAATATCGTCATCACTTGTATTATTATTGGCGTGATTAATGGCGTAGCGCAGCGTGCCGATTGTGTCGGTATCTGCCGTGCTGGTCACGATCAGGGGATCGGGACCGGGAATGCCCGCCGCTTCCAACTCGCTCTCCTCGTCCATACTCGAATAGGCAACGCCGTAGAGGCGCAAGCGCTCGCCATTGGGAAAGATGAGGCGTGTATCCGTGCCGCTGTTCAGAGACACTGTCGTCACCTCATCCGTTGTCACAGGGCCGCCGCCCGTATCGGTCAGGGCCGTCACATCGAGCTGATCATCGCCTCCGGCGGTAAAGCCGTAGATATTGTCGTTCCCGGCACCATCGTTGAACCCGTCATAAAGCACCACCGTATCCGAGCCACCGCCTAGCGTGATTTGGTCATTCCCTCGCCCGCCCGTGACAACATCATCGCCACTACCCAGCGTGACAATCACGCGGCGATCAAGGACGTTAGTACCAAAGGTGAAGGTGACATCCGCGCCGCCATCGAGGAAGACATCAGTAAGGCCTTGGTCTAAATTGGGCATAAGCACGGTAAGTGCGCCGCTGGCCGCACTCGAGCGGACTTCTTTATTAAATACAAAATCTATAACCGAGGATAGATCAAATGTGCCTGTACCATCCAATATTAAAGCCTGAGCTGTATTCCCTGCGCTCAAATCAATGATCTCTACACTATCAAAGGTCGTCGCTGCGCTGATATGGAGGTCAAACCCCGCGCCTGTACTCGTACCACTATAGCCATTTTCTAGCCGGTCAATGCCCGCGCCCCCCCGTAGGGTGTCGCCTTTGGCCTCGTCATCTTCGGCGAGGAAGATATCATCGCCTGCGAGCCCCTCAATAATATCGGCACCAGAGGTGACCTGATCGCCATCCCCGTCGGTATAGCCAATATCCATTGTGTCATTACCAGATGTGCCTTCGACGACACCAATTACACCTGCCGCGGCATAGATAGCCAACGAACCCGCCAAAATGGTAAGGCATATGGCACGAAATTTCTGACTACGCATGACGTTGTCTTGAATTTTGCGGAGTTGCAACAGGATGATGCCTAATAGAGATTACCGCATAAGCGGGATTATTGACGTAATGGCTATTTTTTTTAGCCATAGCAAAGAGTTGATTTTTAGTCATAGATTGCCCGTTTTCTGGCGCAATTTTTCAATAATTCAACATGAAGTTAACCGCCCTGATCTTGGCCAATAGCAGAAATTGCTAAACAATCCGTAACCGAGAGGCGTGTGCGGTTTAGATAAGGTCTGTTGTGAGGCATGGCCGTATGTCGTTGAAGAACGAAGTCAGTTTAGAGCATTTTGAGTCCAATTAAAATAGGCGAGGCGCAGCCTAAAATGCCTTGAGCAGCGTTCGTCTCGCCATACCAGCGTGGTTTGATATCTCCCGCGAACTGCGCCATTACGGCATGGCCCCATTTAATGGAGTCACCGCTTTCATCACTGCCGAGAGCCGCCAGTGATAGAACTGGAAAGTCTGCTCCAGCATTTAAATACTCAATGCCGGATGAGTTCCCCATCATGCACATATTGCAGCGCCATCAAAACAACATTAGCCGTGTAGGCATGTTTAAGAGAGCCAATAGCTGACCGAATTTGAGTCCAACGTTGAAAGCTAGTAAATTTGGTAACAAACCGTCCGGCGATATTTCATGTTCGATGATTTTCAACGCTAATCCGAAGCTATGAAAGACACAAACGATAAGGGTTGCGGCTTTGGTATTTGGCTGAAAACTAAACTAGCTTTGATATGCGCCAAGATATAGAAACGAGATGAGATTAACGCCTGTTATCTCTTGAATATCTCCTTTGTCACCTTCTGAGACGCCGTGTGCGACCGCGTCTGTTGCGGATGTAAAAATAACGAAAACCAGAAAGAACAGGGCCACCAATATTCGGGATGTCATTACTAAAACTCTCAGTTTAGTCTCCCGTAATCGCCTGATGATAGGCTCTTAACGCCGTAATCAGTGCGTACCTTAAACCTGTTTTTCAAAAAGAAAAAACGATAATTGTTCGCCCTTATTTAAACGCCGCACCTCTATTTTGCTCGCGTGGTTTCGTGCTACACTACTGAAATTAAAAATTATTTGGAGTTTTAGACAATCAATCATAGACAGGTTTATGTCATTGAAATCGTATATCGTGCCGCGCATCGCACAACGCCTTCTTAGCGAAGATCATTTTAATAAACAGAGAGCGAAATTCGAGCGGAAGCGCGTGACTGAGGGAACGGGACATAGTGTGGAATTTTTCCATGACCCTACAGATCCTTACTCGCAACTTTTGAAAAAAGTTCTGCCAGAATTTGAGCGTAAATATGATGTGAGTCTCATTACGCATGAGGTCAGCCCGCCCGGCGGCTCCGCCGCACCCGAGCGTGAGAAGCTTTTCGAATACGCCAAATTAGACGCCGTGCGACTGGCAAAAAAGGCGGGTATTGAATTTAACATCAAAAACCAATTCGCCGCGACAAACACATCCCAAGCCGATGCAAAGCGAGAACAGCTTGGTCATTATCTGGGCGGCACCCTCTATTACGGCGGTGAATGGTATTGGGGGCTTGATCGTTTGCATTATTTGGAAAGCCGTCTAGCCAGTCTTGGTTTAGGCGTCTGCGACACACCCATTTACATGCCGCCCTCGGTTCCGTCAGGGCGCGGTCAAACACAAACTGAATTGCACTGGTATCTCTCACTTCGCTCCCCTTACACCGCTATTGTCTGCGAGCGCGTAAAGGCACTTGCGGATGCTTACGGCGCGGAATTAAAACTGCGGTTTGTCTTGCCCATGGTCATGCGCGGATTACCCGTGCCGAAAGCCAAGAAAAAATACATTCCCTTGGATGCAGCCCGCGAAGCGCGGCGGCTTGGCATAGCTTTTGGCCGTATTATGGACCCCGTGGGTCGCCCCGTTGAACTTGGATATTCGCTTCTGCCGTGGGCGCGCGAACACGGGCGAGGTTACGAATTTGTCAATGCTTTCCTCACCTGCGTTTGGTCCGAAGGCACAGATGCAGGAAGCCGTAAAGGGCTTCAGAAAATTACCGAGCGCGCAGGTCTAAGCTGGGCTGATGCAAAAGACATTGTCGGCAATGATACGTGGCGCACTGAGGCTGAAGCCAATCGCCTAGAGATGATGAAGCGCGGTATTTGGGGTGTCCCTAGCTTTCGAATTGGCGACACCATAACATGGGGCCAAGATCGGCTCTGGGTCATTGAAGACGCCCTGAAACTGTCAAAAGAGGTATGACCATGAAAAAGTTTCTTATAATTGCACTCGCTTTATTGGCCGTATTATTCCTGGGTCGTCAGATCCTTATTCCCAAAATAGTCGAGAAGGGGTTTGCAAAAATGGCCACGGCGAATCTCGGTGTCGATAGAACAGCCGACCTTGCGGACGGGCTTCATGTTTACATTTGCGGCGCGGGGTCTCCCTTGCCAGACCCAAAACGAAGTGGCCCCTGTATGGGTGTCCTTGCCGGCAAGCAGGCCTTCATATTTGACGCGGGAACCAACGGTTCACAAAACCTAGGCCCTATGGGTTTTCCGCTTGGACGCGTGGAAGAAATTTATTTGACGCATCTTCATTCTGATCATTTGGACGGGCTGGGGCAAATGCTCTTGGGGACATGGATAAATAGCGACCGAACGTCGCCCACACAGGTTACGGGCCCCGTCGGTACAGCCCAAATCGTTGAGGGCTTTAATATGGCCTACCAAATCGATAGCACGTACCGCACCGCCCATCACGGCGCCGTAATCGCCAATCCCGAGAGCTTCGGCGCGACAGCCCGTGAGATTGACATAAAGGACGGCAGTGAAGTCGTTTACGAAAAGGACGGCGTAAAGATCATAGCGTTTAAAGTCCGTCATGAACCCGTCTCTCCGGCATTTGGATACCGCATCGATTATAAAGACCGCTCAGTCGTATTTTCTGGTGACACGGCTTATGACCCAAATATCGCGGTCATCGCTCAGGGCGTTGATGTGCTCTTCCACGAGGCGCTGAACATGGAGATGGTCAAAACTCTGGAAACAGCCGCCAAAGCCAATGGTGCAAAAGGACTTGAGCAAATCATGCTTGATATTCGGGACTATCACACCTCCCCCATTGACGCCGCGAAAACAGCTCAGGCCGCAGGCGTGAAAGACTTAGTGCTCTATCATATTGTCCCTATGCTGCCATCGGACGCGCTCATCCCCCTTTTTGTCAAAGGCACGTCAGAGGCATTTGCGGGTAAGATCACAGTCAGTGAAGACGGCACAATCGTCCGTCTGCCCGCTAACAGCAAGGCCGTCATTTATGAACAGGGCTTATAAGTGCGCGGGTCAACATAATTAAAAACCCATGAGGCCACGCGGTTTAAGGTGCAATCGATTTTGAACAGGATGGAGTAAGCACTCTTGCGCCGCCTGCGGACGTCTTAGCGATCGAGTGCGACAACATCTTTTATAATGCCGTCTCATCTTTTATAATGCCGTCTCATCTTTTATAATGCCGTCTCATCTTTTATAATGCCGTCTCATCTTTTACAACGCCGTCTGCGGGGCTCAACCCACCTGAAAGACTGAGCTACAAAACTCGATGCGTTGAGTTGGTATTAAGTGTCAGAGATCAAATTTTGAATTTGATGACGATTGCCTCTCGCTTGCGTGGGCGGCATGCCAAAGTGGTCTTTAAAATTACGGCTAAATAATGAGGCCGAAGAGAACCCACATAATACAGCAATATCCAAGACTGACATATCTGTCTGATTGAGCAATCTGGACGCACGTTCCAGACGAACGCCCCTGTAAAAACTTTGAGGTGTCACATTAAGGTTACGTTTGAAAACTCGGTTTAACTCTCTTTGTGAAATCCCAGATTCTTTGGCAATCGTCGCAATGGAATAAGGTTTAAGGCATCTTTCTTCCATTAACCGCACCGCCTTTATCAAATGGGGATTTGATGTCATTAAACGGTGGCGCAGGGACATACGTTGATGGTCATCGCCGCTGCGTAATGCGTTATAAATAAATTGCTCGGCCACCGCCGTCATCAAATCATAGCCATGTTTCAACCAGATGATCTGGAGCGCCATATCCAAAGCTCCTGCCCCGCCTGCAGACGTCACAAACCGACCATCTTCGACAAACAATTCATTTACGACGGTTATATTGGGAAACTCTTCGCGAAAGCTCCCAATGCTTTCCCAGTGAAGCGTACATTTGCGTCCCGCCAACAATCCTGCCTTTGCCAATAAATACGCCCCTGTATCCACAGCGCCGAGCAGAGCCCCCTGCCGTGCCGCGTCCTGCAAAAGAGAGAGCGTCTTTGGGCTACAGTTCTTTAAAGGCTCAAAGCCTGCGATCACAATAATGCGGGAGACATCCTTGGAGAGTTCTGAGAATGATGTATGCGTACTAATGCTGACCCCATTACTGGCAATGGCAGGGCCGACGTCAATTGAGACAAATTTAATATCATAAGATTCCACAGTATTTAACCGATTGGCGACGCGAAATGGCTCCGACGCAGAAGCCAGCGCATACATTGAAAAATCAGGGATAAGGACGAAAGCAATGATCTCGGCATCGCTTTCTGTTTTTATAATCCCGTCTTCCATAATCGCAATTCATCCTAAAAAGACCAAGTTCTGTCTATTTTGGATAAGTACTGGAGGAAATTAGTCAAGCGGTGAGCAGAAATCTCATCTATACTCTTAGAGGATCAGAAGTTTTTAGGAATTGCGAAACATGAATACAGGCACGTTATCGACCCAACCTAAACTAGATCACCTCATTTTTTGGCCTTCGCTATTCCTTATTCTTGCGAGCTCTTGCCTCCTCATTTTGTTTCCCGAAGCCTCGACCCAATTTGTCGAAATGCTCAAGGTAAAGATCACATATTCTCTGAATTGGCTTTATTTAAGCCTTACAGCTTTGGCCCTTGTTTTTGCGCTTTGGTTAGCCTTTGGCCCTTATGGACACATAAAACTCGGCGCGAAAGACGCCCCGCCTGAATACTCGAACCTCCATTGGATCGCCATGATGTTTACGGCTGGCATTGGCAGCGGTCTTGTCATTTGGGGGTTTGCTGAACCGATATTCTATTTACAAACTCCGCCCTTTGGCATTGAGCCGTTTTCGCAAGAGGCACAGGAATGGGCACATATGTACCCGCTATTTCATTGGGGCATTTTACCTTGGGCCGTTTACGTTATACCCGCCGTGCCTATCGCCTATCAGCTTTACGTCAAAGACGTGAAAGAGATGCGCATCAGCAGCTCTTGCGACGCCGCTTTACCTCAAAAAGGGCGCGGCACGATCAAGTGGATGATGGATGTCTTTATTATTATTGGCATTGTCGGTGGGACGGTTACGGCGCTGGGGTTAGGCGTGCCTTTCATCTCAGCCCTTGTCGCAGAGACATTTGGCGTGGCGGATAATGATACCGCCAAATTAGCCATTCTCGCGATTTGGACACTTCTGGTTTCGTTCAGTGTGGCGAATGGTTTGAAAAAGGGTATTAAAGTGCTGGCGGACATAAATATGATCCTCGCCGTAATCGCCATTATATTCATTCTAATCGCAGGGCCGACACTCTTCATTCTAAGCATGAGCGTAAATAGTTTCGGCTTAATGCTTGATAACTTTGTCAAAATGTCTTTCTGGACAGACCCAATCGCTAAATCAGGGTTTCCCGAAGACTGGACCGTGTTTTATTGGGCGTGGTGGTTTGCCTTTTCAGCCTTTGTTGGACTGTTTATCGCGCGTATTTCCAGAGGGCGGACAATCAAACAACTTGTTCTGGGCGTAATCGGATGGGGCTCTTTGGGCACATGGCTCTTCCTTTCCGTTACAGGCGCGTATTCCTTGAACCTAGAGATTACTGGTCAACTTCCAGTCTCAGAGATATTAGCCGAAGACGGCATGTCCGTCCTTGTCGCAAAAATTATTGCGACCCTGCCTTTTAGCAAAGTGGTTTTAGTCTTGTTCATTATTTTAGGCATGGTGTTTGCCGCGACAAATATTGATTCTGCCGCTTATATTATTGCCAGCATATGCTCCAAAGACATTCGCAATGATCAAGAACCGCAATTGTGGACGCGTCTTGTTTGGACAGTCTCTTTCGCGCTTTTAACCACAGGCCTCGTGCTTGTCGGCGCGCTCCAAGCCGTCCTTGCGATTACAGTCATTTGTTCTGTACCGTTAATACCCATCCTCATCTTAATGTGTGTTTCAATGCTTAAATGGCTGAAGCAACATGACGAGACTTATGGTGAAGGCGTTCCAGAGATTGAAATAAGCCGCACGCAACAGATAAACTGATAGGTCTTTGAAAATGATAAATTCTAAACTCTTACTCAAGTCACTTTTGATCCCTATTTTTTGCCTGCAAGCTTGTCAAAAGAGTGCAGAAAATACACCGTCTTTAAACGAAACCGTCACAGCGGAAGCGGCTCCGACGCTAGAGGAACTCGTAGAATCCAATGACCTCGAGGCCTTTGCCGCACTAGCCCGCAAGCAAGCCCGCAAGACCACGCCCAGAGTGTCCCTCAGCGAGGTGGGTGAATTTGTGCGATCAAATGACACCATTTATTGGCCCGAAGGCGCTGGGCCGTTCCCAGCTGTCCTATTCTTTCACGGATGTAGTGGTCGGACTGTGTCGCACGAAATCGATTGGGCCAAACGCTATAATGACATCGGAATCGCGCTCATCTCTGTAGATAGCCTCACAGGACGAAACTTAGAGTGGGACGATGTCTGCAATCTCAAAAAACTTTTACCGTGGGAGCGTGCAAATGACGTCCTGTCCACGATAGATTTTGCAAAGACCCACGAGAAAATTAAGGGAGACGCTTTGTATCTCAGCGGGTTCTCGCATGGCGCAATGACCGTTTGGGCCACATTGGGGTTTGCGTCGACGCAGACCGCGCCCATCGGATTAGACAAATGGCCTGATACGGGTCTTGACGGCGTACAAGGCGCGTTCTTATTTTACGGAAGCTGTATGGGCGACTGGGACGTTAATATTGATACGACGCTGTTTCTGGGCCGCGACGATCTATATATCGACGAGGCAGGATGCGAGGCGTATCTGGAAACTCACCCCGACACTGCGGGGCCCCTAAAGGTTACGATATTTGATAAGGCGACACATACGTTTGACCACGCGACACCGAATGCCTCAAACGTCGAAGCGGGCTCAATCTACGACGAAGCCGCGACACTGGCATCTTGGGACCGTATTCAAGACGTTATCAGAAAGTCCAACACCAAATAATAAGCGCACCGAGATTTGAATTATTCTTTCGTCTGTTTCGGATAACGGTTGGCGTCTTCAAGCACGTTCAAATCTAAATGGTTGCGCATATAACGCTCTTTTGCGTCCACTTCGGGTTGGTAATCCCACGCGGTAAAACGTCCTTGTCGATTGGCGTGGTCAATAAGCTGGCGACAGGATTGGCTGTGCTTTACCTCTCGCGTGAACGCCTCGAAATCCCACCGCGCCTGCATCTCTTCCATAAAGGCTTTAAGGGTCGGAGCGTGAGCTGCGTCCGTCGCAAGATTGACGTACTCAAGCGGGTCAGTTTTGAGGTCAAAAAGCTGCGGCGGGTCAGCGGGACAATAGGTAAATTTATACGAACCCTTTCGGATCATGATCATGGGCGCAACAGAGCCTTCGGCGCAATATTCTGAATAGACGCTACGCTCCAAATCTTCGCGGCCATCGGCAAAAGGCACTAAGCTCTCCCCGTCAATTGCGCAGACAAGATCGTCACTATTGCCGCCCGCCATTTCGATCAAAGTTGGTAGAATATCATGCGTGGTCACAGGCGTCGCAATGCGCTGCGGTGCAAAGCGCTGCGGCGCAGTTATAATCAAAGGCACACGGACCGCGCCCTCAAAAAAGCTCATCTTATACCAAAGGCCGCGCTCGCCGAGCATATCCCCGTGATCGGCACAGATCATAATCTGTGTCGTGTTTGCGAAATCACATTGATCAAGAACGGTTAGAATTTCGCCCATCTTTGCGTCGAGATAGCTGATATTGGCAAAATAGGCCCGCCGTGCGTCGCGAATATTATCTTCGCTGATAGAAAACTTTTTATAATCCACAGCGTCGTAAAGTCGTTGAGAATGCGGGTCTTGGTCTGCGTAATCCATCGAGGCCGTTTTCGGCATGGGGATTTTATCAGGGTCGTATAAATCCCAAAACGCTCTACGCGCCACATACGGGTCATGCGGATGGGTAAAGCTGACACACATTGCAAAAGGGCGTGGGTCTTTTCGGCGACCATAGCGAAAGAGCTGTAGCTTTGCCTGATAGGCGACATCGTCATCATATTCTAATTGATTGCTGATCTCTGCAATGCCGGCTTGGGTAACGGAACTGAGGTTATGATACCACCAATCTATACGCTCTAACGGCTTTTCCCAGTTCGGCGTCCAGCCAAAATCTGCAGGGTAAATATCTGTCGTTAAACGCTCTTCAAAACCGTGCAATTGATCTGGACCAACAAAATGCATTTTCCCAGAAAGCGCTGTCTGGTACCCGAGCTTTCGCAGATAATGCGCAAAGGTCGGGAGCGTGGCCTTGAACTCTGCCGCATTGTCATAAATCCCGTTACGCGACGGCAGCATGCCTGTCATGAAACTCCCGCGCGCGGGCGTGCACAGAGGGCTAGACGAATAGGCATTATCAAATTTCACGCCCCGCTCGATTAGTTTACGCATATTCGGGATATGCAAATGGTCAATCATATCATCATCCAACAGAGTGCCTGCCATCTGATCGACCATGAAAATAAGTAAATTGGGTTGTGTTACTTTTGGCTGTGCCATTTAAAGTCTCCTGATAGGGTTTAAATAGCACGGCTTAGCCTTAGGGCGTTAGGTGAAAACATTCACTGCCCCCCTAATATTTGACGTTTTAATAGTCCTCTTAAATCACTGGAACCAAGGGTCGCGATATCCGAGTTATTTTTCTATCACGCATAAAAAAGGCGACGTTAAAACGCCGCCTTTTAAAAGTGTTGTTAGCAGGTTCTAATAATCAAACGAGAACCTTGCGCCAATTGTCCGTGGACGGATTGGAACAGCTCGGAAAATATTATCCGGTGAGCCTGCGGTCACGATACCCAAGCTATCAGTCGCATTATCGATATAAAGCGTCGCGGCCCAATTATCCTTACTGATCCCAGTGGATAGACCGACTTCGGTATAGCCTTCGACAACAAACCTATCCGCTGTCACCAGATTGGTGAAACGATCATCAATGTATTTCGCAACACCTTGAGCTGAGAATGTGTAATCATTACTTAATTCACGCTCATAACGACCGCCAATAACGCCTTCATGTGTCGGCGCAAACGGAAGTGTCGCCCCCACAGGGTCAATGTTTACGATAGTGTCTGGCAAGAATGTAAGTTCCGAATCGGTATAGGTATATGAGGCAAATACAGTCAGGTTTTCTGTCGCCGCCCATTCTGTATTAAACTCAAGACCTTTGATTTCAGCCTCGCCCACATTGTCAAAGAATGCCGTATTCGTGATAGAGAAATCCAAAACACCCTGTTGCATATCTGCAAAATCAATGAAATACGCCGCGCCGTTAAAGCGCATCGTGCCGTCAAACAAAGTTGTCTTCCAACCGAATTCGTAATTGTTAACAGTATCCGTTTCAAAGAAGAACGGGATTGTGTTCCCTACGGGGCCGAGGCCGCCATTACGGTTAAATCCGCCACTGCGATAGCCTTCTGAATATGTACCATAAAGCATGACATTATCCGTCACGTCCCAGCTGACATTTGCCTTTAAAATCGTATCGGACAAGGTTGTCGGCGCTTGACCCGCAAGTGATCGACTGACGTCAAGTCCCCCCGCAGCAGCAGGACCTTCTGCTCTTTGGCCAAAGCTTGATTGGCCGCGTAGATTGATTTTATTATTATAATTTCGGGCACCAAGTGTAACCGTAATATCTTCGGTTACGTCAAAAGCAAATTCGCCGAAGACAGAGAATTCTTCTCGGTCACGCACGAAATCATTAAAGAACGTTGTGCCAACAGGACGCACGCTTGGATCGGACGCGAACGCGCCTGGAATTGGGAAATTCGGGAAGAACCCAACATCCGCAGAGGCCGCGTAAATAAAGTTTGTGCGTTCTGTCGTTTTAAAATCATCATAAAACACACCCGCAATCGCACGCCAGCGCTTGCTCTCATCTGTCGATAGGCGGAGTTCCTGTGTGAGGCGATCTGTTGTAAAGAAGGATGTCGCCGTCAGGTCTGGGCTACCGCATTCCGCATATCCTGGATATGTACAGATATAATACGGAATAAACGGTCCGACATTCGCATAGCCGGTGTAATCAACTTGGCCGTTAAATGTGCGCTCTGAGTAGGAGCCGTTATAGACCAAATCAAGACCCGCAAGACGACCATTTAGTGTGTAAGACCCGAAATCAAAATCGTCATTACCATAATCAGGATTAAAGGTTCGGACGTTCAAATCATCATCTGTGCTAAGCTCAGGATTAAACTCAAATACGCCTTCTGTTTCCAAAGACTGGTTCACATATTGCGCTGTAAGATCCCAATCTTCATTAATTTCCCACAATCCCGTTACGCGGAAGCCGCGGTAACTTGCATCGTTGAAATCATCTTCGACAACATCTGTGTTGGTTATAGAGCCGCGTGAATTTGGCACGACCGAGCTCGCCCCGCCCGCTCTGAATAATGCGGGATTGGTCAGCGCGAGCTGAGCCGTTCCGGGTACATTATCGATATACCCGCCTTGAACCGCATTATACGCCACAACGCGAAGGCCGACTTTATCTTCTACGATCGGAATATTGACATAGACTTCGGTCGCGTGACTGTTTTCGCCGCCCTTCGTCGTAGAGACGTCAAATTTACCGCCTGCATGAAATGCGTCCAGTTCAGGCGCATTTGTAATCAGGCGTAATGTACCCGCTTGGGAACTGGCCCCAAATAATGTGCCTTGCGGGCCTTTTAGGACTTCGATCCGGTTTAAATCCGCAGCATATAAATCGACATTTCGACCCGCTGTTGAAATCGGAGTTTCATTTAAAAACGTTGAAACACTTGGCTCCGAACCCAACGCTGCGACCCGAACATTTGAGCGTCCAGGTGTGACGCCGCGTACAAATATTTCTTGTTTCCCAGGAGCTTGTCCCGTTGAATTTACACCCGGAAGTAGGGAAACATAATCTTCAAAATTTGAGACACCTAGCTTTTCAAGGTCTTCACCGCTCATGGCTTCAACCGAAATTGCGACGTCTTGGAGACCCTCAGCTCTGCGCGTCGCCGTGACGATAATTTCGTCAAGCGCGCGTGAATTTGTGCTCGATTGGGCAAACGCCGCAGGCGCAGTAACAGATGAAATCGCACCCAGTGAAACACCCAATACAAGTTTTTTTAATGAGTTATGCCCTTGGCGCGCAAATGGCACCCTTGCGCAAACTGTGTTTGCTTTATTCGCATGGTACTTTTTCATTGAGTGGTCCCCTTTTATATTCTTCTACTGAATAATATACATTTTAAGATAGTTAAGACGATACGCCTATTGCCGCTAACGGCTTGTCTGTAATAGACCAATGTTTGTATAAAAAAGACGGATTGTAAAGTTTTGAGTAAACCTTTTCAGGTGTTCAATCGTCCCTCGCCCGAATCCGCTCATCAGAGATTATTTTGAGAATAAGTTACAGGCTAGTGTCGGGGCATGCATGTAAGACACAGTTAGATTTGTCAAATTTTGTCTATTTTTTGTCTAAAATAGTCATGCGACACCCCACGCTTAGCTCGTAAACATGTCTTACGAACTCAGAAAGATTTACATATGCCACTTGAAATCAATAAGAATGTTTTCATCACCTGTGCCGTGACAGGCTCTGGCGGCACACAAGATCGATCGCCCCATGTTCCGCGCAGTCCAGAACAAATCGCCGACAGCGCAATCGCCGCCGCCAAAGCAGGCGCAGCCATTGTGCATTGCCACGTACGCGACCCAGAAACAGGCGTCTCCTCTCGTGACCCTAAACTCTACCGCGAACTCACGGAACGTGTCAGAGACGCGTCTACCGATGTTATACTCAACCTGACGGCAGGCATGGGCGGCGATCTTTATTTCGGCCCGCCTTCTGCGCCCCTGCCTCTGCAAGCCAGCACAGATATGGTCAGCGCCGAAGAACGGATGGAGCCGATATTGGACTGCCTCCCTGAAATCTGCACACTTGATTGCGGGACGATGAACTTTGCAGAAGCCGATTATGTCATGACCAATACGCCGGGCATGCTCCGCGCTATGGGTAAGATGATGACGGATTCGGGCGTGAAACCCGAAATCGAAGCCTTTGATACGGGCCATTTATGGCTTGCAAAAACCTTAGTCGAAGAAGGCATTCTCGACAGCCCCGCCCTTGTTCAGCTCTGCATGGGTATTCCGTGGGGTGCACCAGATGACCTCAATACATTCATGGCGATGGTTAATAATGTCCCCAAAGACTGGAACTGGTCAGCCTTTTCGATTGGCCGCAATGAAATGCCCTTTGTCGCCGCCTCTGTCCTTGCGGGCGGCAATGTCCGCGTCGGCCTAGAAGATAATCTCTGGCTCGATAAAGGTGTCCTTGCCACAAATGAGAGCCTTGTGACGCGTGCCGTCACGATTATTGAGAATATGGGCGCGAGCATTATGGGGCCACAAGCCGTTCGAGAAAAACTTGGCCTCACGAAACGAGCGCCTGTATGAACCGATTAGCTGCAATCATTGGCGGAGGCGTTATTGGCGGCGGATGGGCGGCGCGTTTCCTGCTGATGGGTTGGGATGTTAATCTGTATGACCCCGACCCCGACGCCCTGCGCAAAATGAATGAAGTGCTTTCAAATGCGCGGCGCTCTCTGCCCGCCCTTTATGAACATAAACTGCCCAAAGAAGGGCAGTTAAATCACGTCGCCACCCTCGCGGCGGCTGTCAAAGATGCAGACTGGATTGGGGAGAGCATCCCCGAAAGGCTGGATCTTAAACAAAAAGTTCTCGGCGAAATTCAATCACATTGTCGTTCGGACGCCATTGTCGCCTCGTCTACATCGGGTTTTAAACCGAGCGAATTACAAGAAAAGTCTGCCGCCCCTGAACAGATCATTGTCGCCCACCCGTTTAACCCCGTCTATCTTTGTCCGTTGGCGGAACTGGTCGGAAACGCAGAGACGATAAAAAAAGCGCAAGCCATCTTATCCGACATAGGCATGTACCCTTTGCATATCCGCAAAGAAATCGACGCCCATATCGCAGACCGCCTGCTCGAGGCCGTCTGGCGCGAAGGGCTATGGTTGATTAAAGACGACATTGCGACAACGAAAGAACTTGATGATGCAATCATTTACGGCTTTGGCCTGAGATGGGCACAAATGGGCCTATTTGAAACCTACCGCATTGCGGGCGGCGAAGCGGGCATGGCGCATTTCATCGAACAGTTCGGGCCGTGCCTGAAATGGCCGTGGACGAAACTCATGGACGTTCCAGACCTAACCGATGACCTCGTGCAAAAAATCGCCAGCCAATCTGACGCGCAATCAGGTCACCACTCGATCAGAGAGTTAGAGCGCATTCGTGATGATAACCTCGTCGGTATATTAAGAAGCCTAAAGGGTCGTGACTGGGCGGCAGGCGCGCTCTTAAATACACAAGATAAAACCCTCGCAAATGATGAAGTCGATCTCAGCAAACCTCTAAAGACCGTAAACCGTGTCATTCCGGTCGATTGGACAGATTATAACGGGCATATGAATGAGGCCCGATACGGACAGGTCTTTTCCGACGCGGCGGACAAAGTCATGGAAATGATCGGCGCAGACGCGGAGTATATCCAAGCGGGTCATAGCTATTTCACGGCAGAGACGACGATTAAATATTTGGATGAATGCCATGCGGGTGACGGAGTTTATGTGACCTCGCAAATCTTGCTCGGCGAAGGTAAAAAGCTCAGACTTTATCACCAAATGTTCCATGATGATGGACGGCTTCTCGCAACAGGCAATCAGTTCCTGTTGCATGTGAGCCTGAAAACACGGGCCTCATGCCCGCCTGTTGGGGTGGTTGCGAAAAGTCTCCCGCGCTTTGCACAGGCACACGCCAAACTTCCTAATCCGTTAGAGGGCTGACCCTATGCATTTTGGCTTCACAGACGAACAACGCATGATTGTCGACACAACACGCGCCTTTGTCGAAAAAGAACTCTACCCGCATGAGGCCGAAATCGAAGCTACGGGCATTTTGCGACGCGACCTCGCAGACGAGATTAAAGCCAAAGCCATTGCGGCAGGCCTCTACGCCGCCAATATTCCCGCAGAATTTGGCGGGGCGGGCCTTGATACTTTGACATGGCTTTTATACGAAAAAGAACTCGGCAAGGCGAGCTATGCCCTGCACTGGAACTGCGTTGCGCGACCGTCTAATATTCTATGTGCGGGCACAAAAGCACAGCGCGAGAAATATCTAGAACCCTGTTTGCGCGGCGAGAAATCTGACTGCCTCGCCATGACGGAACCGGGTGCAGGGTCTGATTTGCGCGGCATGACCGCCAGCGCCAAGAATGACGGGGAGGATTGGGTCTTAAACGGCACGAAACATTTTATTAGCCACGCGGCTGAAGCTGACTTCACGATCACCTTTATGGCCACAGGCGAAGAAGACACGCCGCGCGGGAAAAAGAAATTGATAACCGCTTTTTTTGTCGATCATGACAATCCGGGCCTGACGATACGCGACGGGTATAAAAACGTCTCCCACCGTGGCTATACGAATGCCATTTTGGAATTTGACAATTGCCGTATTCCGCAAGAGGCCATGCTCGGAAGCTTGCACAAAGGTTTTGACGTGGCCAATGATTGGCTCGGCGCGACCCGCCTGCAAGTCGGGGCGACCTGCCTTGGCCGCGCCGAACGCGCTTTTGATTTGGCTGTGGCTTACGCCGCAGAGCGCAAACAATTTGGACAACCGATTGGAAAATTTCAAGGCGTGTCTTTTAAGCTCGCAGATATGGCCACAGAAATGAAAGCCGCAGAACTGCTCATCCTAGAAGCGGGGTGGAAAACCGATCAAGGCACATGCACAGACGCGGATATGGCGATGGCAAAACTCAAAGCCACTGAAATGCTGGCTATGGTTGCCGATGAAGCCATTCAGATTTTTGGCGGTATGGGCCTGATGAGTGACCTACCGCTTGAGCGCATTTGGCGCGACGCGCGGATTGAGCGTATTTGGGAAGGCACATCAGAAATCCAAAGACATATTATTTCGCGTTCGCTCCTCAGACCCCTCGGCGCGTAGGGGCTGGTTTGCGCGACCTGTCCCGACTTCTCACGCCCAAATCCATCGCGGTCATCGGCGGGGGCTGGGCCGAGAATGTGATTATGCAACTTATAAAATCTGGCTATCGCGGCGAGATTTGGCCCGTCCATCCAACCCGCCCCAATATTTGCGGCGTGCCCTGTTTTACTGACATTGACGACTTACCCAATGCCCCCGACGCGGCCTTTATCGGCGTTAATCGAGATCTGTCTGTTTCTGTCATGCAAAGCCTCTCAGACAGAGGCGCAGGCGGCGCGATTTGTTTTGCCTCAGGCTTTCGCGAGGCAGGACATTCAGACCTGCAAGAAGACCTAGTACGCGCGGCGGGCGATATGCCGTTTCTGGGGCCAAATTGTTATGGCCTATTGAATTATCTTGATAATATCACGCTCTGGCCCGACCAACATGGCGGCGTGCCTGTCACAACAGGGGTCGGCATACTCGCGCAATCCTCAAACATTGCGATCAACATGACGATGCAAAAGCGCGGTCTTCAGATTGGTCAAATCCTGACCGTTGGCAATCAAGCGCAGACGGGCTTAGCGGATTTAATCGAGGCCCAAATTTCTGACCCTCGTATCACAGCGATTGGTCTTTATATTGAAGGCTTTGGCGATATTCGCGCCTTTGAACGTGCGGCATTAAAAGCCAGAGCCGTCGGTAAACCCGTTATAGCGCTTAAGGTCGGCAAATCTGAAAAATCACAAATGACCGCTCTGAGCCATACAGCGTCATTGGCGGGCCGTGCGGCGACGGCTTCTGCCTTTTTAAAACGCCTCGGCATTGCCGAAGTTCAATCTCTCGACGTATTTCTTGAGAGCCTTAAAATATTCCACATGCACGGCCCTCTAAAAAGCAATCGCCTGTCTTCCGTCTCCTGTTCAGGCGGCGAGGCGAGCTTAATGGCGGATTTATCCGACAGCTTAGATTTGGAATTTCCAGATTTTCCGCACGCGACACTGGGTAACCTCTCGGATGTTTTAGGGCCGAATGTCACCCTCGCAAATCCATTAGATTATCATACTTATATTTGGGGCGACGCGCCCGCCATGACACGCTGTTTTGAAAGCGTCGCGAGCGCGGGCATGGATATGAACCTCTTCGTCCTAGATATACCAAGAGCAGATCGCTGCGACCCGTCAAGTTTCACGCCAACAATACAAGCCCTCATTGATACCAAAAATAGCAAAGGCGCACCAATGGCCGTTATAGCCTCGCTCCCTGAAAACTTGAGCGAAGAAATCATTGAACAACTCCACGGCAATAATATCCTCGTTCTCAACGGTATGGATACGGGGCTGAAAGCCGTTGCAGCCGCTTTTGTCTGTAGTCAATATATGTCCACGCCTATGCCTAACTCACCTGTTTGGATTGTAGATAAGGTCCAAGACGACCCCACGGTTTTATTATCAGAAGCTGAGGCCAAATCCGCGCTTCAATCATTTGGCCTGAACGTGCCGCACAGCGTGACCGGCGCAAGCCTTGAAGACATAATAACGCTCGCGGAGACGCTGTCTTACCCCCTCGCCCTAAAAACGCTTGGCCTAGCGCATAAGACGGAGGCGGGCGGTGTTATTTTGGGCATAGACACTGCGGACGCTTTAGCAAACGCCTGCGAGAGGATTGCGCACGGCACGGCAGGTTACCTAGTGGAAGCCATGATACCGAAACCCGTGGCGGAACTTATTGTCGGGATTACGCGCGACGCGACGGGTTTAATGACCCTCACGATTGGCGCAGGCGGCATTCTGACAGAACTTTTACAAGACAGCACTTCGTTGGTTTTGCCGTGTTCGCGCACTGACATTACAGACGCGCTCGCTTCCTTGAAAATCAACACGATTTTATCAGGCTATCGCGGACAGTCGGGCGCCGATATGCCTGCTTTGTTAAACGCTATTGAAGCGATAATTGCCTATGCCGAGTCTAAAAAAGACACGTTGCAAGAGCTTGAAATCAACCCCCTTATGGCAGGCACTCACACCACAATCGCTGTCGACGCCCTTATTCGTCTCACTCCTGATAGGACTAAAATATGACCCACCCTGTTAAAACTGAAATCCGTGGCCACGTTTTGGAAGTCACACTCGACCGCCCAAAAGCCAACGCGGTTGACCTCGCGACGAGCCGTATTATGGGCGATATATTTGCAAATTTCAGAGACGACCAAAACCTACGCGTCGCGATTGTGACTGCCGCTGGTGAAAAGTTTTTCTGCCCCGGATGGGATTTGAAAGCGGCTGCCGACGGCGACGAGGTGGACGGCGATTACGGCGTTGGCGGGTTTGGCGGTATGCAAGAACTGCCGAACTTAAATAAACCGATCATCTGCGCGGTGAACGGTATTTGTTGCGGCGGAGGCCTCGAAATTGCGCTTTCGACAGATATTATTATCGCGGCAGAACATGCCACATTTGCCTTGCCTGAGATTAATTCAGGTACTGTCGCCGACGCGGCATCGATCAAACTTCCCAAGCGCATTCCGTATCATATTGCTATGGAAATGTTGATGACGGGCCGTTGGCTCGATGCGCAAGAGGCCCATCGCTGGGGATTTGTGAACGAGGTCGTTCCCGCCGATAACCTCATGACCCGCACCCGCGAAATTGCCGACCGTATCGCCGCAGGCCCGCCACTCGTCATGGCCGCGATCAAAGAGATTGTGCGCGACGCGGAAGACTCGAAATTCCAAGACGCGCTTGACCGTGTCACAGGCCGTAAACTCCCGACTGTAGACACGCTCTACGGGAGCGAGGACATGATCGAAGGGTTTAAAGCCTTTGCAGAAAAACGGGATCCCATTTGGAAGGGGCAGTAAAACCGGCCTAAACCTAGCAACACGTTTGCGGCTATCACGGGTCTCGTAATCATGTTAGCGCTAAGGCCTGCTGCTAATGAGACCTGACCAATGGAGACCGCATGTCGACGACCTTAAAACGCTATTCCCAATTGGCCGTTCTGACCGTTAGCGCAGGCGTAATTTACCCCCTCCTCTATCTGCGTCAAAACTTTGAAGTCTCTATCCTAGAGGCTTTTGGCATGACGTTGAAACAATTGAGCCAAGGCTATTCAATCCTGGGCCTGATGTTCATGCTCTCTTACCTGCCGAGCGGATGGCTTGCGGACCGTATATCCCCGAAAATCCTGATCGTGTTTTCGCTTATTATGACGGGCCTTCTGGGCGTGTGGTTTTCGACTATGCCGAGTGTTGGGGCTGTTCAATTTATCTTCTTTGCGTGGGGTATAACAACGGGACTGACTTTTTGGTCGGCTTTAATTAAAGCGGTGACGACGATTGGACAGGCCAATGAACAGGGACGTTTTTTTGGCATTATGGACGGCGGGCGCGGCCTCGTCGAGGCCATACTTGCTACGCTGGCCGTCGGTGTGTTTGCCTATTTTTTAAACAGTTTAGGACAATCGACAGAAGTCGCGCTCACGCGCGTGATTTATATTTATATTGGCGCGCTTTGGCTAACGGCTCCGCTTGTGTTTTTCCTCTTGGATAGTCCAGACCCAGAGACAAAAACCGTGACAGTAGAAGATGACGGTGCGGTCAAAGACTCGCTCATCACAAACCTTAAATTCATCTTGTCCAAGCCAGAAACGTGGTATTCGGCGATTATTATTTTGACGAGCTATCAGCTTTTTTGGGCGACTTATTCCTTTTCAGGTTATCTGCAAAATATATACGGTCTCAGCGCCGTCGCAGTCGGGACCATCACGGTGGCCAAGCTTTGGATGCGACCTATTGGCGGCGTTGCGGCAGGTTTTGCAGGGGATTTCCTCAACCGCGATAGTGTGTTGGCGATATTACTTATCGCGTCTTCAGTCTCTCTCGCAATACTGTGCTTTGTTCCAATGGGTATGGCAGCGGCATTGCTGATTTTAATCGTGCTGTTTATTGGGTTTACGACTTACGCGCTCAAAGGCCTGTATTGGGCAACGCTTGAGAGTTGCGGCATGCCTGATAAAATTAAAGGCCTTGCGATTGGCGTCATGTCCCTCATCGGGTTTTCGCCCGAAATTTACCTCCCCATGATCAACAGTACCTTGCTTGAGAGCTATCCGGGACGACAAGGATATGTGATCTATTTTTGCGGCATTGCGGCCTGTGGCCTCATTGGCGCGTGGGCAGCATGGCGGTTGAAAAAGGCCGTGAGTTTACAATCACAATAATCGCTTGAGGCTTATCTATAATCTTTAAGCGTTTCGCCAAGTGCCTGTTTAAGCGGGTCTAAAAAGAGTTCAAAATTCTTCCACTGGTCCATGCCAGATTTAAAGATCGGTTGGCGAACTTGTTCAGAACTTGGCGTGCGCACGGCCCGTTTGGTTTTGTGAAAATCGACACAGTTTTGTTCAAATTCTAGGCCGCAATACTCCAGCATACGGCGCACTTGTGTTTCCAAATCTTCAATCACGTCCTCATGTTGAACCCGTAATATTTTCCCCGGCAGTTCCCGCTCCCAATGGTTCATAATTTCGACATAGCGACGATAATATTCCCCGATGCTTGCAAGGCTGTAACTAAATTCCTGCCCTTCGGCAAAGAGCTGTTTAAACCCGCTAAAGCAACAGGCCATAGGTTCACGCCGCGCGTCGATGATTTTCGCGTTCGGCAGAATAAGGTGGATCAGCGCAATATGCCTAAAATTATTCGGCATTTTATCAATGAAAAACGGCGCACCCGCGCGGTGATATTGCGTGTCCTTGATATAATGCTCGCCCATGGATTTAAGTTGGTCTGACGAGAGATCGTTTAAAATAGCAGGGTATCGCGGCGTCTCTTGGTTGATGCGTCCGCCAAGACGGTGGGCCATGCCGACAATATTGGCCAGCTCCATAGTCCCGTCAATTTGCGAATGCGAAGCCAGAATTTGTTCTAACAAAGTCGACCCCGCACGCGGCAATCCCACTATGAAAATCGGATCATGCGCTTGGCATCCAAACCCTGCTTTATCCTTGAAAAACGCCGCGTCGAAATTTTCTTTCTGAAAATCAAGTTCCGTGATTATACGGTTTAAATTATCCAAACCTGCCTTGTCTTTAAGGGCGTTCCCGCGCGCATAAAACTTAAACGCATTTTCGAAATCGCCTGCGTCTTCAAGCGCCTTTCCAAGCGCGAAACTTAAATGCGCCCGATCATCTTCCGATGTCGCAGGGTTCGCTTCATTGTCTTGCATGTGCGCGATTTCATCATCTGAGAAACGGTAGGTCTTTAGGTTCGCCAAGCTCCAATAGGCGTCCCCAAAGTCAGGCTTTACGCCGTAGCTTTTACGATATGATATAATCGCGCGGTCAGTTTGGCCCATAGTTTTCAACGTATGCCCGCATGAGAGATGAAGAGACGGGTTGGTCGGCTGTTTTTCTAAAACCGATTCATAGGTCTCAAGCGCCTTGTCATACGCTCCACTGGCTTGCTGTGCATTCGCCAGGCAGATTTTAAATCCAAGATTTTCAGGATCTACCGCGTGAAGATGCTCGGCTTGCTCTAGCGCTTTATGGAACTTCTGGCGTTTATGCAAAACAACGACATAATCCAATCTGGCGCGGTGATAATTGGGTTCAAATTCCACACAACTTTCCAAAAGAAATTCGGCGTCATCCAGTATTTGAAACTTCACGCCAAGCTCTGCGAGCAAGCGCATGGCTTCGGGATGGTGTGGGTTTTGTTTCAGGTAATGGCGGCAGAGTTGTTCCGCCTTAAAAAGCTGTTTTGAATGCATCAGGCTTGAAACCGCGACCAATTCTTTTGGCAGGCTAGAGAGCCATTGCACATGACTTTGCGCCGCAACACGATTTGGGTTTAGCGGCTCATTCGCGAGCGCCCGCCAACTGCCCAGCAGCGCAGGGTTGATCGTAACCGCTCTTTCAAACGCCTCAATCGATTTAAGCGGGCGGGCTTGCGCGAGATAGACATAACCGCGTTCTTGAAAAGCACGGTCATACTCTGGGAAGGTCTGCAAAAGACGCTCTAGGCTGTCTAAGGCAGGCGTGAACTGTTTAAGCTTGCGCTGACAGACGGCCATATAATAAAGCGGGTCTCGGAGATCCGGGCTTTTAGCTAAGAGCGTTTCAAGCTGACGAACTGCGTCGTTAAATTGCCCTTTTTGCATGAGCTGCTGACATTTTTTCAACTGTAGTTGAATGTCATCCTCAGTAGAGGACGTGTTGGGCATATTGGTCAATTTGATACCTCCAGAGTTCGATATGATGACACTGAATTACTGCCGTCGATTAAAGTAAACCGCGACATCAAATTCTCTAAACTTAATCCGAATATGTCGTCTCAGCGTCGCGTGTTTGCGCGTAAGCGAGGGAGCGGAACCGATAGCGAATAGACGGATCTTCACCGCCAAAAAATTGGAGCATAATAATCGCAAACGCGTCATTTTCTGGGTCGACATAAAATTGCGTGCGCGCCGCGCCGCCCCAGCCCCATTGGCCCATATGATACCCCATCGTCTCGCGGAGCATATCTGTTGGCGCTGTCACGACTGTGCCGCCATACCCATGTCCCAGACCTGTTTCGCCCTTGACCCAAGGCAGAAAGGCTTTGTCATCCGCGTCCAGATGATCTTGCATCATGGTTTTCACAGTGGATGTCTCTAATATTCGTATCCCGTTTAGCTCTCCGCCGTTTAGCATCATATGCGTAAACTTCGCGTAATCCCCAAGTGTCGAGACAAGGCCACCGCCGCCAGATTGGTAAACATCCTCTTCTAAAAACGGGCTTGTCTGACTGTCTTCAGCAACGACGTAACTGCCGTCATCTTGGATGAAATAAGTCGTCGCAAATCTGGCCTTCTGGTCGGGCCTCACGCGAAAACTGGTTTCTGTCATACCAAGGGGTTTGAAAAAGCGCGCTTGCATCAAGTCGCCTAAACGGTCTTTACCGACGATTTCTGCAATGCGCCCAAGGACATCAATCGAATAGCTATAGAAATATCCGTCGCCTGGTTGCGCCAAGAGCGGAAGCTTTGACAACGTCTGCATTTTCTCGGGCAAGGCGACCGTGCGGTCGGATAATTTGGCCGCAATATATTGCTCCTCAACAGGAGACACAGCGCCGAAAATTCCGTAACCGAGTCCCGAACGGTGCAGTAATAAATCTTTGATCGTCATGGGCTGAACTTGGTCAGCTAAGCTTAACGCACCGTCAGCGCCCGCAGTCGCAACCTGCATATTCGCGAGTTCAGGAATGTATTTTGAAACGGGGTCATCAACCGAGAGCAATCCCTCTTCTTGTAAATCCATAATCAAGGCGGATGTAATCGGCTTCGTCATGGAATAAATCCGAAAGACCGTATCAAAATCTACAGGGATATTTCGCTCGCGGTCAGCTTGGCCAAATGCGCCTTTATAGACCACTTTTCCTTCGTCAAACACTAAGGCCGAAACCCCGATCACTTCGCCCGTAGCAACGGCGTCTGTGAACAGATTATCCATCGCGGGTTTATCAAATTGGGGGGTGTCAAACTTGGGCGTTTCAATTTGAGGGTCAACTTGGACATCTTTTGTTCCGCACCCTCCGAGTAAGAGTGCAGTTGTCAGGCAAAGCGTAATTTTTTTCATGGCATATCATTAGACAAGCGCTTCCAAGCCGCAAGGGCTTTATTCTAAAATTGAAAGACTGACGCGCTTGTCTTTCAATTGTATCTGTAGGAATTTCTGCTAATCCATGAGCATGAAACTACCCCCAAAACTCACGATAAATGATCTTGTGACCCACCGTTTTCGTGGCTTTGCCCCAAATGAAAATACGGTGGAAGGCTTTATTGCGGCGCTCGATTCTGGTGTGCGTCATTTAGAATTTGATATCCGCGTTGCACGCTGCGGCACGCCCATGATTTATCACGACGCGCAGGCCGAAGACAAATCAGGCCAAGACCGTTATTTGTGTAATTATAAAGCATCAGAGTTTGCGAGATTGGGCGGCACATTTTCATATATTCCCACGGCGGAAGACTTGCTCGACGTCGCGGGGCGTTACGCCTCGCCAGAGACGCGCCTCCTGATCGATATTAAAGATGCAGGGTTTGAAGACGAGATCATCGCGCTCGTTAATTTAAACCGCCTACAAGACCGCACTGTCTATGTCTCTTGGGTTCCAGAGGTTTTATACGCCGTATATGCGCGAGACCCGAAGGCTCAGCTTTGCCTGTCGCATTGGTGTCAAACCCCGCCAAAATCTGAGCATGTGGGCCATGATGTTTTTGAAGCCAAAAATAACGATATACCCGATACAGGCAGACGTTACATCCACGGCGGGTCGTCGGGTTGGTTTACCCAAGGGCCACTTCGCGGAACATTGCGCGATATGGTTAGCTTTGTTTGTGTGCCCCATGACATGGTTACAGCTGATCTGGTTACGGATTATCACAAGGATAATATCAAAGTCAGCACTTATTCCTATCTCGATTGGGATCACATAAAGGCGCACAAATCAGACATGAATGTCGATCTGTTTTTTATTGATAACAAAGATGTTTTTGACGCGCTTTAAGCGTCGTTTAGAGCCACAAAAATTGTTTTGCGTTCAGTAAAGTGATCCACCGCCGCCCAGCCATTTTCACGACCAATACCTGACATTTTAGTACCGCCAAAGGGTATGTTCACAGGCGTGATATTATAGGTGTTAATCCAGACCACACCCGCCTCAAGTTTTGAGGCGACCCTGTGCCCGCGCGAGATGTTTTCCGTAATCACGCCTGCGGCCAAACCCATTTCGCTGTCATTTGCACGGGCAATCACTTCGGCCTCATCATCAAACGGCAAGACACACATGACAGGGCCAAAAATCTCTTCTTTCACGATCGTCATGTCGTCCGTGCAGTCGGCAAATATTGTCGGTTGAACATAATTGCCCTTGGACATCGCCCCAGTCATTACGCGCTCACCGCCCGTAACCAAGCGCGCGCCCTCGGTCTTTCCGACCTCAATATAGTTGAGGACTTTGTGCATGTGGTCTTGGGTAATCAGAGACCCAATTTCTGTTTCAGGGTCAAGCGTATCGCCGAGCTTTAGACCCTCAGCAACGGTTTTAATCCGCTTGAGAAAATCATCATAAATCGGACGCTCGACAAAGACGCGTGTACCATTTGTACAGATTTCACCTTGCGTATAAAAATTCGCGTAATGCGCAGACTCAATTGCGACATCCATATCCGCGTCTGCAAAAACAACTAAAGGCGACTTACCGCCTAACTCCATCGTAATGTGTTTAAGCGTCGACGCGCTTTGCGCCATTACGATTTGCCCCGTCGCAACTGAACCTGTGAGGGAGACTTTGGAAATATCTTTGTGCGCGCACAGGCTGGCGGCTTGTTCTCGGTCTATATGCAAGACGTTAAACACGCCGTCAGGTATGCCGGCCTTTGTCAATATTTTTGCGAGTTCAACAGCATTGACTGGGGTGAGCTCAGAAGGTTTGAAAATGACAGCGTTCCCGCAGGCCAGAGCAGGTGCACTTTTCCAGCTTGCGATCTGGAACGGATAATTCCAAGCGCCAATGGCAAAGACAATCCCAACAGGGTCGCGCGTGGTATAGGCAAATCCACCCTCCACAGGAATATGTTCGCTTTGCAGAGTCTGCGCGATAGAGGCGAAATATTCAAAACAATCTGCGGCGCTATCGACATCCGCTTCTGGGCTTTCTGAAATTGGTTTTCCAACGTCCTGCGTTTCGAGCGTGGCGATCCGCATTCTATTTTTTCGGATAAGGCGTGCGACCTCGTTTAAAATGCGCCCTCGCGCCGTGCCGCTCATATGCGCCCACTCTGCCTGACCTTTTTGAGCGGCTTTTAGTGTGGCATCAATTTGATCGTCACTGGCATAGACGACAGTTGCCAAAACTTCGCCCGTCGCAGGGTTATGCGTATCAACAGATGTTTGACTTGCGCCTTTCGTTTCCGATCCACCAATATAGTTTTGAACCTTAAAATCGAGCATGGCGTGTCCTAGGAAAAATGCAGGTGAGTGTCGTCCCTAAACGTAGAACCGGGCAAGAGCAATAAGGGTTTTATCCCGTGACAAAAGTCGAGATGAGGTCTCGCTTGCGTCCGCTTTAAACGCGCCCGTTCATCTCTGCGATAAAGGCATCTGCGGCTGAAATCGATGTTTCCATTTCAGCGATCAGTCTGGCGACATTGTTTTCGATATCAACAGTCTCTGTCCCAATCGCAGCAATCGCGCGCGCATTTAAATTATGTTTGAGATAAAGAACTCTGTCACTAAACACTGACAACACAGGATCCATAGACGCCGTTGCCGCATCCATCTTTGCGACTAAGGTTTGGTATTTTTGCTCTGTCTCGCGTAATTGACGTTCCGAGGCGCGGCGCAAGCTCGCATCAGAATAAATATTTAACTCGCTTTCCCATTCTTTAAACAGGTCACGCGCCACTTTTTTAACGGACGTAACACGCGCGCGAACCTCATTGGCTTGGCTCCCCGCACGGTCATGCGCCTTGCTAAGATCGTCATAGACGGTTTCAAGTTCGCCCGCATCCACGGCGACAACCGCGCGGAACGCTTCGAGCGCGTCTTTAAATTCTTCTTTTGCTTCTGTTTGAGACTTGGCAACACCTTCCACGCGACTGACGAGAATATCGCGTTTCTCAATTCCGAAACGCTCTTGGATATTATAAGACGCTGTGGCGCAGCCCGTTACAAACATGGGTGCCAAAACAAGCACACCCGTAATTCCGACCCATTGAGAGATTTTATTCAGCATTTTAAATCCTTAACCACCGACGAACATAACAATGACGAACATGACAATTCGGCATAGGCTTTTGCCTAATATTACTGCGCATCTCTACGCATAATGCTGAATTTATGCAAGTTTGTTTCACTGGATTTCGTACCCATTGACTGCAGACCCGCCGAACACATTGCGCGTCTATGGTATATAAAACCACTTGAATAAGGCCGTGTTTAAAACACGCTTATATCAATCAGCCTGTCACAGGCCCGCAACTCTCTCTTACGATTATTTTCGCAGTTAGTATTTTTTGGCCAGCGTCTTCACTCGGTTGAGAAATTTTCTGTAGAAGAATTTGAGCGGATTCTGAACCAATTAATTCGGCAGGCTGAACCACTGTCGTCAAAGCGGGATCAAAAAATTCGCTATAGGCCACATCATCAAATCCAACAACAGAGACATCGCCAGGCACAGATTTCCCTGAGTTTTTAATATGTTTGATCGCACCAATCGCGAGGTCATCACTCATGCAGATTATAGCCGTAATCTCAGGGGCCGTTCGCAATAGGGTCTCGGCTGCGGCTTGTCCTGAGGTCATATTGAATTTTGTGTAGACGATCTGCGAATCTGCTCGGGGGATTTTATTCTGCTTAAAGGCTAAAAAGACGCCTTCTTGTCGATCAAGGGTGATCTGGCTATCTTTTGGGCCGCCGATAATCCCAAACCTTTTATGACCGAGAGTGATGAGGTGTTGCGTGATGTCCGCCGAAGCCAACACATTATCGAGCGTGACACTTGGCGCATTTGTCTGATCGGTCGCCTCGATAGCATGTACAAACGGGACACCTTTTTCATCCCCTTCCCGCATGAGCGTCTCAATAGGTGTTTTCCCAAGTTGGAGAATCCCATCAACACGCCGCGAGACAATCATATCTAATCCGTCACGCTCTCGCGCCAGATCATCTTTCGTATCCACTACAAGAAGGGAGTACCCCGCATCGCTTGTAACCGTCTCTATGCCTGACAAGACGCGCGTAAAGAACCCATTTCCCAAATCAGGCACCATGACCAAAATTGTGTCTGACCGTCTTGACCGAAAAGTTTTCGCAAGAAAATTAGGGCGGTAATTTAGCGACTTTGCAGACGCTCGCACTTTTTTGAGCGTTTTCTCTGAGAGCCGTTCAGGGTCAGAGAAAGCGCGAGACACCGTCGCTGTCGAAACCCCCGCATGACGAGACACGTCTTTAATATTTGCAGGGCTGGTATTCAACATGACGACCTATTCTAAATTTTCGTGAGTTTAGCCAGATTGCTCCGCAATGCAATACTCGGACGAATGACAGTCTCACGCTTGCCCTATTAATTTTATAGCGTCTGGTCGAATGCCCCCACGAATGGCTCTTCCGAGAGCTTTGAAACGATATCTTCAAACATCTTAATTTTCCGCGTTTCAGACTGCGGGCTCTCGACGACGACGACAAGATTGGGAGAGTTGGAACTCGCTCGCACTAACCCCCATGTCCCATCGGATAGGGTTACGCGCACGCCGTTGACTGTGTTTAAATCCTTAATCGCCAAACCATCTATCGTGCCGTTATTTTCTTTTTGAGATTGGTACCGCGCGACGATCCGGTCCACGACGTCGTATTTGTCTTCATCGGCACATGAGGGCGACATTGTCGGACTGCCGAATGTCTGCGGCAAAGAGCGCCGTAGGTCTGCCATAGTTTTCTCTTTATTTCTGTCGAGCATTTTAAGGATTTCAATGGCGGTCACAAGGCCATCATCATATCCCCGCCCCAAAGGCGCATTAAAAAAGTAATGACCTGACTTTTCAAAACCCGCCAAAGCGTTCACGGCTTTACACCGATGTTTAATATGGCTGTGACCTGTTTTCCAATATTCAGTCGTGGCGCCGTTCTTTTTTAAGACATCATCTGTTGCGTATATTCCCGTTGATTTCACATCGACGACGAAATGTGCATCTTTGTAAATCTCTGATAAATCGCGAGCCAACATGACGCCGACTTTATCGGCAAAAATTTCTTCGCCTTCATTATCCACCACGCCGCATCGATCGCCGTCGCCGTCAAATCCCAGTGCAATATCCGCTTTGTTCGCTAAGACTTTTGTTCGCATAGCGTGTAGCATTTTTAAGTCTTCAGGATTTGGGTTATAGGTCGGAAACGTATTATCAAGGGTGCAATCCATCGGGATAACTTTTGCGCCGATTTGCTCTAGGGCCTGAGGCGCGAACGCCCCTGCCGTGCCATTCCCACAGGCGACGACGACTTTAACGGGGTTTGCTAATTTAGTCTTCCCAACCACATCGGCAATGTAAGTCTCTCTTAAACCGCGCACATACTCATATCCTCCGCCAGAGCGTGAAATAGAGACACCGTGCATCACAATGTGTTTTAACCGCGCCATTTCCTCAGGACCAAATGTCAGAGGCGGCTCGATGCCCATTTTCACGCCTGTCCATCCATCCGAATTATGACTGGCGGTGACCATTGCCACACCCGGACAATCGAGTTCAAATTGCGCGAAGTAAGCCATAGGTGACAAGGCCAGACCAATGTCAAAGACTTCAATTCCAGCACTCATCAAGCCAACAATTAGGGCTTGTTTGATTGACAGCGAATAGTGCCGAAAATCATGGGCGACAACCATTCTGGGCGCGATATCGTGCTCATGCATAAGCGTGCCGAGTCCCGCCCCCAACGCTTGAATACCGTATAAATTTATATCGGGATTTTTTCTTAAACCATGGCCGCCAAACCACCACCGCGCATCATATTCGCGAAAGCCTGTGGGTTTGATTAAAGGATAAGTCTCAAATTCGAAACTATTTGGTAAAATGGAGTGCTTTGGAACCGTCATAATCGCGCCCTTTAATTCCGGCTACAGCTTGTAACCTTTAAAATGTAATCGTTTACATTTAAGATTTAACCGATTATGCAATTACTAGCAACTGTTCACTTTTTCCGCGACAGACTAAATTACGCCCAGAGCCTGGCGTGGAAAGTTTTAAACGAAAGACGACCTATGAGACGTGTAATTGGATACAAAGCTTTGATTATCGCCGCCGGCCTCTTTTCCGCGTGTAGTGCGGCGAGTGCGCCAGATTTAAACGCTCAGCAAAGCCGTGAAGCCTCAACCCCCGCCGCAGCGTCTACCCTGTCTATCTTTGAGCAAAAGAGTTTTAAGACCTTTGATAATTTCATCACTGTTGACGGCACAGCGTTAAAAGACGGCGATGAAGACTTTCGGTTTATATCGTTTAATGTCCCCACACTGCTTTATGTCGAAGACGAAATGAAATTCTCGGTGACAGATCCTTACGGTTTACCCACAGAATTTGAACTGCGCGACCTCTATCAGAGTGTTGCGGATATGGGCGGACAAGTTGTTCGCGCCTATACGATACCTGTCCGTAATGAAAACTTTCCAAAAGGATCTGTAACATATGTCGAGGCGCCGGGTGTGTTTAACGAGGAAGCTTTTAAAGTCATGGACATGGCCATCGCCTTGGCCGCCGAGTATGACATCCGTCTGGTTTTCCCTCTTTTAAACAACTGGGAATGGATGGGCGGACGCCCCAACTACGCGGCCTTTCGCGGTAAAACCAAAGACGAATTTTGGACAGACCCGCAATTGATTGCAGACTTTAAGCTTACGATTGACCACGTCATTAACCGCGTCAACACAATCACAGGCGTACCGTATAAAGACGACCCCACGATTATGGCATGGGAGACAGGCAATGAGTTGGAAAACACCCCCGAATGGGGTGTTGAAATCGGGCGATATATCAAAAGCCTAGACTCCAAACATTTATTGATTGATGGATTTCACGCAATCCACCTTGAGGGCCTATCGATATGGGTGCAAGACTACTCGATTGAAGAGCCATCTTTTGACCTGATCAACACGCATCATTACGAAAAAACAGCGATTGAAACGATTGCTAACTTAAAAGAAACCGTGCGCCGCATTGGCGGTAAAAAGCCCGTCTTTTTGGGTGAGTACGGCTTTATCAGCACAACGGGCGTTAAAAACATAATCGATTATGTAATCGGCGAAGACGACATTCCTGGCGCGCTCATTTGGAGTCTACGTCGCCATCATAAAGACGGGGGCTTTTACTTCCACAGCGAACCCGCCAGTGACGGCACGTACCGCGCCTATCATTGGCCCGGCTTCCCTGACGGGGAAGTTTATGATGAAACCGCTATGCTTGAGCTGCAACGTAATAAAGGGTTTGAAATTCAAGGCAAGACACCGCCCCCCCGCCGCAAGCCAGAGCCCCCGCGCCTGCTTGAATTTGACGGCGCGCCCCAATTTAGCTGGCAAGGGTCTGCTGGCGCGTCTGGCTATGATATTGAACGCGCACCCAATAGCGCAGGCCCGTGGTCACTTATTGCGCATAATGTTGCGGATACAGTCACACCAGGTTTCGCGCTCTATTCTGATGAAACAGCGACGGTCGGGACACAGGCGTGTTACCGTGTCAAAGCTCTGAACATGGCCGGTATATCCGCCCCGTCAAACACACATTGCGTCCCCAATATCACGCATTTAACACGTGTTGATCAAGCGCGTAATATGGGCGTTCTATTGGACTTTGAAGACATCACAATCGAGTTCGGCGATAACCGCGCTTACAAAGAAGCCTTTTCACGGCTGACGGGTAAAGACGGGTCTGTTTTGATTTATGATGGTGACGGCGACATACAAAATGTACGCGTCTATGCTTATGAATCCAAAGCCGCGCCAGCTCTTAACATTTCAGCCTCGGAGGATGGCGATGCTTATATTAAAACAGCTGTCACCCACGAGATTTTTGTGAATGATGAAAAGAATTATGACTACTTAATTCCGACTGAATACACGATCACACCAAGTCCTGAGGCAGACCAATATATCAAGTTGGACTTCACAGATAAAGTCAGCATTGTGCGTGTTGAGGTAGACTATAAATAAGTAAGCGTAAAAAGCTGCGGCGCAAAATTAGATCACGTTTAGATCTATTTTTGGGTTGCGGCGTCTAGCTTTTCAGCGTGATTTCGTATGACGAATAGCGTGCTGTCATCCGTATTAAAAATGGAATTTAAACCTTGCGGCTCTTGCGGGGGATCTCCCGTATAACTTTTCGATCCTGAGACCCAGTCTCCAGTCTTATTTACACTGCGTCCTTCGCCGCCCCATGACCAGAAATTACTTCCTATAAAAGGACCGCCCTCAGACACGCTGCGTTCGACCTGCATAAAGATATAGCCGTAAAATTGGTCCCGAAAAATAGTTTCAGAACTTGGATATATTTCTCCGCCGTCGCGCTCCATTCCAAACTCTTCCAAAATCAGAGGTTTGTTCAATTGTTGGGCATAGGCAACGTGCTCTTCAATATAGGCCTTCGCTTTATCCAGAGTGTTTGGATAGGTTTTCACCATATCCTCCGCGTCTATCCATCCCCAATTTTTTGGCCACATATGAAAGGTCAAATAATCTATATTCTGACTTTCATGGGCTTTGACATAACAGCTCGGCAATTCGATGCAGCCGACGCGGCCTTCATTCCCAGATGACACAAGGTGATTTGGGTCCAATGATTTAATATATCCTGCAGTCTTATCTATCCAATCATAGAACACAGGAAGCGTGGCTTCCCCTTGATCGTCTTGGAAACCTGGACGCGGTTCATTGGCAAGTTGCCACGACATGATGGTGGGGTCGTTTTTATAGGCAATGCCCGAGACCGTATTCTTACGGGTGACCACGGCTTTTATATAAGCTCTGAACCTCGCATTTGCACCTTTATGGCCGTAAAATTTCGACGTAAATTTAGCATAAGCAGGCCACGGATGTGCAGGGTCTGAAGGATCGACAATCTCACCCGTCTCCCAATGCAGATAGGTCGCCATGCCGCCCGACCATTCCCAAAAATTATTTAAATAAATAACTGCCTTCATATCACGCTGTGACATTTCATCTAAAAGAACGTCCAAACCTTGCAATATATCTTCGCGGTAAGGCCCAGACTCCGACTGAATACCCGGAGACAATGAGGCTTTGAGGATAGATTGTTCCGAGGCCCCTAACACACGGAGATTATTGACACCGAGTGTTTTTAAATGATCAAGTTCACGTCTCAGTCGGTCTAAATCTCCAACCTCTCCGTCTGCGCCTAAATATCCGCCATACCAAAAATTGGCCCCAACAAAAACATAGTCTTCGCCTTGCAAATTCAACCGCGTATTTTTGACCGAAACGAATACGTCTTTTTCGGGCGAAGTGTCGGATAAATTGCACGCCGTGAGCGCCAATATAACACTCGTCGAAACAGCCATATATTTAAGAATTTTAGATTTTAACATCATAGTCCGAGGCTTCATTGCGCAAATTATCATACCATGTGAATTTCAAAATTACGGATGTCAGGGCAACAACGCCAATCGCCACTCCAAATTCCAACCATTGCTGTATCACAAGGAAAATGGCCGATACGGTAATTGACATTTGCCATGTTATGCCGATCACAACATTCAGAGTATCTCGAGAAAAGTCTGTGTTCGGGCGAATGTTCGGATCATCCATTTGAGCCGCGCGAAGCACAGGTCCCCAAAACCCCCAAGGCCGCGTTTTGACATAAAAGGCTTTTAAGACCTCCATATCGTCAGGTTTTGTCAAAAACGTACCGGCTAAACATCCGACAAGACAGAAGGCTAAAACAAGCGGGAAGGCATAGATTGCCGACACGTCAATAAACAAGAACGGTATGGCGCTGATAATCCCCGCCATCATGCCCCAAAAATAACCATAGCCATTAAAGCGCCACCAATACCATTTCAGAACGTTTGATATAGCGTAGCCACCGTAGAGCGCCGCCGTGATCCAGACGATAATCTTGTTCAAGGACGGAATGAACATACCTAAGGCTGTGCCAATTATAACGAATATAGCGGACACAATAATACTCATACGCACATAGAATTTTTGGTCTTCATTCGGCTTATAATATTTTTTCACGATATCGTTGACGACATAAGCAGGCGCGGCATTTGTTACCGCCGCAAAGGACGACATAAACGCCGCCAAAAGCCCCGCAATGACAATGCCCGTTAAACCGACTGGTAGAAAATTATTGATCGCAAAGGGTAGAATTTTTTCAAAATCTGCGTCAGGCCCAGCGGCTCTGAGTTCTGGCATAAAATAAACTAGCGCCAATATCGTCAGGCCCGTAATCATCATATAACGCGGCGCAAGCAAGGCAACGTTGACAACGGCACTCATCATCGAGGCTTCGCGCGGATTCTTAGCAGACAGAATACGCTGCATATCGTAATTTGGCGCGGGGCCCGCCATACTTTTTAAAACCCCTTGGAAGAAAACCATTCCCACGAAAATCGAAAAGAGCGACCAGCCGTCTTCAGCAATTCGGTCATTCGCAACCGCCAGTTTTTCCGACCAATCAATGTCTAGGTTCCAACCAAAACTTAGGCTCATCCAGCCGTCTGGCACGATTGCCGCGAGTTGATCTGGGGCGACAGCGCGCATCGCAATAATGCCAATCGCAATCGAGGCAAAAAACATGAAAAAGAATTGTAGCAATTCCGTTATGACAACAGAATACATGCCGCCTTTGATGACATATACGGCGGTTAAAAAGACGATGACTAGACCGTATAATTGCTCGTTCAATACAGGGTCTGCCGCCAGAGTGAACGGCAAGAACACGGCGGCGAATTTACCAATACCTACAAAGCTAAACGCAAGGTATCCGAGGACAACCAATAAGGCGAAGGCGACAATCACGATATGCGAAAGTTGCGCGCCTCGGCTCTCCCCGAAACGGAACGTGATCCATTCCGCGCCCGTCATCACACCCGATCGCCTTAGCCATGCAGAGATGAATACCATGAGGAAAATTTGATTAAAGACGGGCCAAAGCCACGGAATATAGGCGCTTTTTAGGCCGTAAATAAATAAGAGGTAGACCATCCACATCGTGCCACCAATATCAAATTGGCCCGACGCATTAGAAAGACCCAACGCATACCACGGCATTTTATTGCCGCCGAGAAAATAGCTCCGCGTATCCTTAGCCGCGCGCTTAGAAACCAGAAAACCAATGACGACCGTCATGACAATGTACAAACCGATTATGAATAAATCGAGTGGAGCAAGCTGTATTGAGTTCATGCGGATTGTCCTCGTCCAAACACCGAAGTGTCTATAGTGAGTTTAGTTTTTAATGCCTGTGTCTCTTGTTTTTTAGTGTCATGTTTTTGAATGGCATTCAGCAGATCAAGGCTAGCGATCATAGCGCGGCCATTATGATACGGGGCTTTCCACATGCCGCATTTATAAGGTCTGATTTTCGCAGTACCGTCTACTAATGCCGACCATCGCCATTCTCCGTATTCACGGTCAATATGATGCTTTTTTATAAAATCCCATATTGTCACGGCCGCCTCGAAATGAGCCACCTCCCCGCTCATGTGATAGCTGTTTAAAAACCCCACCAAAGCCTCAGCTTGCACCCACCAGATTGAGGTTGTGTCTATTGGTCCGTCAATTTCGGTCTCATTATAAACATAGCTGCGGCCCTCAAACCCTGTGTCGAAGCACTTATGCGCTAAAGCTAAAATCTTTGGGCGCACGCGTTCCGTTAAGGCGTGGTCGTCGACTGCGAGACACGCTTTATGAACGAGCCAACTCGCTTCAATGTCGTGCCCATGTGAAATTTCTTTTGAATAGTCTTTCCAATTACGGTCAAAGAATAAACGGCAATGCGAACCGTCTTCGCGGATAATTTTATTCGTATGAATGTTTATAAGATTTATGAGCGCGTTTCGAATAGCTTCACTTGGGGCGCAATTTTGTAATTCTGTGTAAGCTTCAAGAATATGAAGATGCGTGTTCATAGAAAATGGGAAATTACTGTCAAATTCTGACAGTCTTACATCTTCTAGAGGCGACCAATTTCGGCTCAATGCCTCATGATATCCATTATTTTTACGGTCGACACATCGCGTTTCAATAAGATCAAACAGAGCTATAGCCGCGTTGATGGCGGCTTGTTTTCCCGTGAGTTTATAATATGCGCAATACGCATAAATCACAAAAGCCTGAGCATAGGTTTGCTTCTTTGTCTCAAGCACCGTGCCGTCTGGATTGATCGACCAAAATATTCCGCCATCCTTAAGGTCCGTGAAATGTGTTTGTAAGACGTCAAAGGCTCTATGAGCCATAGCTAGAGCTTCAGAGTCCCCCAGACACAGGCTAGCTTCTGAGAAAAACCATAAAATCCGCGCATTTAAAACCGCGCCCTTTTTTGCATCTTTTCGTATGTCACCTTCATTAGAGACTTCTCCCGCAAAGCCGCCATTTTCAGTATCAATCGCGCGACTGGCCCACCACTGCGTTATCGATACGAGCTCTGAAGAGAGTTCATCACGTAAACATTGAACGGGATCTGTGATGACCTTATCCGCCATGCGTAAATTGGGACGCGTTCTTTGATATTAAGTCTAGGCGCTGTTGCACGCTTAGGTGACTAAAGAAGGGATCATTGGGTGTGTTTTTCACGTAATCAATAAGCTGCGCTTTACTCGTTGTGGCGACGTGCAGGCGAGTATCACTTGACGCATAATAAATTAAAACCTGCCCGTCATCTTTACAAATCCAGCCATTACTAAACACAACATTGGATACATCGCCGAGCCGTTCATCGCCCAGCGGCGCAATGAAATGCCCCCCCGGTGCGTGGGTAATTTTCCAAGGCGCATCTAAATCAGTCATGAACATATACAAGACATACCGCAGGCCAGCCGCTGTATTGCGTACGCCGTGCGCCAGATGAAGCCAGCCTTCCTCCGTTTTAATCGGTGCGGGCCCCAGACCATTTTTTGTTTCTTTTATCGTGTGATAATAACGGTGATCGACAACCTGCTCGTCAAATATTTCTGCACCGTCAATTTTTGACGATAACCCCCATCCGACACCTCCGCCTGAACCCACGCTGATAAACCCGTCTTGCGGACGCGTATAAAACGCATATTTACCTTCGATAAATTCAGGATGCAGCACGACATTTCTTTGCTGACCCGAATGGGTGACAAGGTCTGGAAGACGCTCCCATACCTTTAAATCCTTTGTTCGGACAATACCGCATTCGGCGACAGCAGCCGCGAGGTTGGACGGCTGGCTTTGATCTTTGCGTTCCGTGCAAAACAACCCGTAAACATAGCCGTCTTCATGCTCAACCAAACGCATATCATAAGCATTTGTATCAGGGTTTTCGAGCTGAGGTAGCGTGACAGGGGCATCCCAGAACTTGAAATTATCGACACCATTCTCACTCTCTGCGACGGCGAAGAAAGACTTTCTATCATTGCCCTCTATTCGCACAATAATAACGTGCTTTCCGTGCCAATATATTGCGCCGGCATTGAAAGTTGCATTGACGCCTAAACGTTCCATCAAGAAAGGATTGTCCGCCTGTGAAAAATCATAACGCCAGTCGAGCGGAACGCTCTCTCTTGTGATGACAGGATTCTGCCATCTGGAATAAATTCCATTCGAAAGCGCCTCTTCTTCATTGGTTTTACGAATATGTTTATCGTGTGCGTCAACTAAGGCCTGCTGCCGACGCTGAAATAAATTGGCGTTCATATGACTTATAAGAATTGGAAAGACCACCGCGCAAAACGGGCCTTTATTCTTACTCCCCTTGATTTTTTAAGTAACCTACAAGGAAATATGTTGTGACGTAAAGCAAAAATGTAATCGTTTTCATTTTAACTAGGCTATATCAAGTCCAGCCTTATGAGAGGGTCATATTCGATATATTTCAGTTTTACTTGCTTAATCACATTTGACTAAGCTATAGATGTAATCGTTTACATTAATTATCCTATGGAGCGTATTATCTCTTCGAATAAATCTGTGATAAGACAGACAATCGGCCAAGAACAGTGCCCCGTGCTGATCTGTGATGATTTCGATCCCGATCCAGACGCCTTACGCAATATTGCAATTGAGAGCTTTTTTATCAATGGCGGAGAGGTCTATCCGGGCATCCGTGCGGCCTTACCCGAAACCTATTTTGACACCCTCAGAAAAAAACTCGTACCTGAAATTGAAACGGCCTTTGCAGGAAAATTATTGGACGGATTTGAAAACTGTACGTTTTCTATTGTCACAACCCCCCAGAACAAACTTAAGCTCAACCAATGTGTACCCCACACTGACGAAAATGACGAAAACTACTTGGCCTTCATTCACTATCTTTGCGACGAGGAATTAGGGGGAACAAATTTCTTTCGGCATAAATCAAGCAGCTATGAACGTATCACACAGGACCGTGCAGAACGTTATAATGCAGCAATGGGAGAGAGCCTCAATCAAAAACTAAAGACATCTTACGCACCGCAATATTTTAACAAAGATGATACGCTTTTTGAATGTATATATAGCGCAGAGAACAGGTTTAATCGGCTCGTCGTCTATTCTGGGGCCAATCTCCATTCGGGATATATTCCGTATCCAGAGCGCCTAACCGAAGATCCGACACTTGGGCGCCTCACCATCACAGGATTCATGCCCCTCACTCCGAACAGTTCCACATGAAAAAAACCTATCCAAAGACCATTATCATAGTCGGGGGCGGCACGGCGGGGTGGAGTGCCGCAGCGTGCCTGAGCCAGTTTTTAAAAAACACCGACACTCAAATTATGCTTGTTGAATCGCGCAAAATATCCACAGTGGGTGTCGGCGAAGCGAGTATTCCAAACATAAGAAACTTCAACACTTATGTGGGTTTGGACGATGTAAGTTTTATCCGCCAAACCAAAGCGACTTTTAAGCTAGGTATCCAATTCGAACATTGGAAAAATGGTCGAGATCGGTTTTTCCACCCTTTTGGAAATTACGGTGTGGATATGTTGGATATGCCCTTTTACGACTGCTTCCTAAAGGCCCGCCAATCGCAGCCTGATCTGAGCATTGAAGACTATTCTTTAAGTACACAAATAGCATTACTAGATCGGTTTGCCCAACCGACCCAGACCCAATCCGCCCTCTCTGATTTTGGATATGCCTATCATTTTGATGCCGCGCTCTACGCAAATTCCCTCAAACACTTAGCCACAAATCGCGGCGTCAAATCTATTGATGCGCGCGTGGTAGATGTTTCATTAGACTCAAAATCAGGTGTGATTAAGACCCTAACCCTTGAATCTGGCGCGACACTTCAGGCAGACTTCTTTATTGATTGCTCTGGATTTAGGGCGCTTTTGATCGAAGGCGCGTTGAAAACGGGATATGAGAATTGGCAAGCTTGGCTGCCATGTGACCGCGCGATTGCCATGAAGTGCCGCCCTCAAAATCATGACAGCCTAAAACCTTATACAATAGCAACCGCACAATCATATGGATGGAGTTGGAGAATCCCACTGCAGGATATGGTCGGAAACGGATATGTTTACAGTCACGAGTTTATAACGGACGACGCGGCCTTTGAGGCGTTAAGCGCCCAAATGGAAACAGAATCCGTAACACCCCCCAATCCGCAAAAATTTATTGCGGGCATGCGCAAACAGTTCTGGAATAAAAATTGCGTGTCTCTCGGTTTGGCAAGTGGCTTTATAGAGCCTTTGGAATCAACGAGCATTAATCTTGTCCACCGTGGCCTCTCCATCCTTATGGACTATTTCCCAACGCATGAGAATTTTAGCCCCTTAGTAAAAGAAGCCAATTTCCAATTTGCAAAAGAACAAATACGCATTCGAGACTTCATCATTCTACACTATAAATTATCGTCGCGCAGAGACTCTGAATTTTGGAAATATGTCACGTCAATGGACATACCCGAAAGCCTTACCCGCAAGATTGAAACCTTCAAAGCTTGCGGCAAAATACTAAGTTTGGATTATGAGTCTTTTGAACCCGCAAGCTGGATAACACTATTTGAAGGACTCGGTGTGACACCTGAAGCACTGACACGGCGAACAGAAGACCTTGATCACACCGTTATACTGAAAGACCTAAAACGCATGAAGGCTGGCTTATCTCATTCAGCGACAACTGCCTCGCCGCATAATATGTTCTTAAACGGTATCATGGCCTAGTACGGATTAAATCACAAAATCATTAGACGCACAGTTTTTTAGAATGAAATCCCGGTGTCGCGGCGCACCAGAGGCCGCGTCGTACATGGAGCCGGACATGGCTTTTAATTCTTTAACAAGCCCCACATATGGGAAATCATCGACTTTAGGGTGATAGCGTTCTGGCACGACCCCAAGGCCGGTGAGCATAGAAACCCATGAGCTTCTTTGAAAAAAGTCAGCATGTTGGAGCCGTAACCGTCCCGTCGCTTTATACAGTGCGATGTTATCAGATAGGTCTGTCGGTAATTCCATATGACGACAGTGATCCCATAAGGGTTCGCCTTCGCGACCATTCAAAGCATAGTGCAAAATTATAAAATCTCTTACGCGCAACCAATGCTCTCTTTGTCCGCGGTTTATTTCGTCAATCAAAGCTTCGTTTCGGACAATGATAGGGAAATTACTCAAGAGAAGGCTTATACCAATTTGGATTAGGTATATGCCTGTAGATTCTAGGGGCTCAAGAAACCCTGCGGACAGGCCAATGGCATAAACATTTTTCTCCCACGTTTTAAGACGCATTCCCGTCGTAAATTTCAAAAATTTAGGTTCAGAATTTTGGGCGCTCGGCAGCTCAGACTGTAAAGACAAAAGGGCTCTTTCATCGCTTATATGGTCGCTAGAATATACGAACCCATTTCCGACTCGGTTTTGCAGGGGAATACGCCATTGCCACCCGCCCGCTTTGGCAAGAGCCCGCGTAGAACTTGGAAACGTTTTTAAAGGATTTGAGCCTACAGTGACGGCGCGGTCGCACGGTAAATAACGTGTCCAATCATCGAAACCGACCCCCATCGCTTCTTTAATCAGCAGACCTTTAAAGCCCGAACAATCAATAAAGAAGTCTCCCTCAACTTTTGACCCGTCGCGAAGCGTTAATTGTTCAACATCCCCTGATCTCGGACATTGTTGGACATCCGTGACTTCGCCTTCTCTTCGGCGAACGCCCGCCATTTCTGATAAGGTTCGAAAATATTGAGCCGCAAGGCCAGCATCAAAATGGAAGGCGTAATTATAAAGGCTATTCCCCTTTTCATCATTTTGCGTCGGAATAGCAAACCGCCCTTGCGCCGCCAAATGAGAGCCCAAATTGAAATGGTCAATAGGTATGCCGTCCCCATTTTGATGGAGCTTTGTCCACGCCGACATGAAAGGAACGCCCGAAATAGAAAGACCATGATCTGCAAATGGATGAAAAAACGACTCTCCGTTTTGCTTCCAACCCTTGAACTCAATCGCAAGCTTAAAGGTCGCATTTGTGCGTTTTATAAAATCCGCTTCATTTATGCCTAATTTTTTCAAAAACTCTCGAATAGCAGGAACCGTGGCCTCGCCCACACCAACGGTTCCAATACTATCCGATTCAATAAGGGTTATTTTTGTGAATTTGTTGTTTTTAAATCTATGGGACAAAGCAGCAGCTGTCATCCAGCCTGCCGTTCCGCCGCCAACAATTACGATTTTTTTCAACCGAGTCTCTGCCACATCGTCACCATTCGAAAAAAGGGCAACGCCAAGCGTTGCCCAAGTTACTCATACAGAAATGCGCCCCTGAGAAGAATGTCTAAGGGCTTAAAATTTACCCTTAAGGCCGACGGACCAAATGCTTTCGAACTGGTTATAAACATTTCGATTCGCGGCCACAGCACGGTACTGTTTCGGGGCTTCCTCTGTGATATTTGAGCCGTTCACAAAGACCTGAAATTGGTCAGAGATATTATATGAGGCACTCAAATCAATATAAATTTGATCATCTGTAAAGACACCCAAGCCTGAATTATTTTCTGGGAATGTCTGCTCATAGCTCCAATGACCTGTTGTTCCGGAAAACTGGTCGCTGAGATAGTTTGCTGCAAGGCGGAATTGGAACTTATCGTTTTCGTAAAACCCGATAAGATTGGCCTGATGTTCTGATGTACTGCCGAGCGGTACGTTATCCCCGCCTGCCAAAATACGTTCAACACCTTGGTCCGTACCACCATCACTTGGTGAATAGGTATAATTCGCCGTGATACCCGTATTGGCCAAAAATCCGGGCAGGTAATCAAAAGATGTCTGGAACGCAAATTCATAGCCCTCATACCCGCCATCTTCGCCGTTAACCCGTTCCAACAATGTCGCACCATTCCGCACGACACCGTCAGAATCCGCCGCCTCAATAGGCGTTGTCCTTGTAAAGGTGAAATCTTTCAGGTCATTTTTAAAATAGCCCGCCGTTAAAATAGTGCCCTGTCTCGGATACCATTCAATTGCCATGCTGAGCTTGTTCGCAAGTTCAGCTGTCAGGTTCGGATTACCCAATCTTTGAACACTGCTAACGCGTTGGAAGGATTCCCCAGGTCGTTCAGTTTCGAAGAATGTAATCGGTCCGCGTCCCAAAAACTCATAACGGGGCTGAGACTGCGCTTCTTCCATCGCAAACTTCAGACGAAGCGTGTCGCCAATATCACCATTCACGTTCACAGAGAGCAGCGGAATTGTATTTGAGTTTTTGGTCACGATATCCCCAGCATCAACATAGGCTGAATGATTAGGGTCTGTTCCGGCTAGAATACGCTGATCAAGTTGATCGCTCACGATGTTTTGGGTGACTTCAAAAGTTGTTTTGACAACTCTGACACCAAAATTACCTGATAATACAAAATCATCTGTAACGGGGATAACGACATTGGATTGCAAATATGCAGAAATTTGTTCTTCATCAACCATATATGACCGATCAGGCGCTGCAATAAATTGCCCTTCTCCGTAAAGAGAATCCCGGAAACCTGTAAAGTTCTCTAAGAGAGCGGCACTATTGAGCATCGGAATACTCAGGTTCAAACCATTCACATTAAACTCGGAAACATTCGTCAAAAACGGCGCAAGTTCTGGGCTTGTAAATGTATAAGCGGGGAGCGGATCAAATTCTAAACCCTGAGCTGTACCGCCTGCGGCACCCGCTTGGCCTAATGCATATCCTGGCTCCCCAAATTTGCCGAGTAATCCATTGACACCTGACGGGCTGAAATAATCTTCCCGCGTCTCAGATGTACTCCGGTTTGAGAAACGAACACCGAAATGCACGGTCAAATCATCTCCGTATTGCTTTGCACCATCTGCGCGCAGAACAAGTTGATCGGCCGTAGTGACATTTGCTTCATACCAATTTGAATGCAAACGCCACGCATCAGGTGACGCGGCGCGTTCCGCAAGCGCGGGATCAACAGTCCACGTAAATTCATCCGCACCCAGTGCAATCGAGTTTTGGAAACCGCCCGAAATCGCCCCAGGATTAAGCTCAGTACAAGTGCCGTTATCGGCTTGCGTCTGTGAACGCGCTATGCACAGCGCGTCAGTTTGCCCAACCGCAAATACGGAAGCGGCGTCACGCGTCGCGTCACTGTAAACGCCCCGAATAGAGCCTGTGAAAGACCCGCCATTATCATATTCAAACTCTAAATTCGTATTGAGAGCTTTGGTATCGCGCAAAACAGATTCGACGCCCGCGCGGAAACCTGTACGGTCAAATGTGGCTTCTGTGATCCAATTGATTGGCACATCACCGTCTGGATGCCAGCGGCCAACAAAATCAGACGCATCAATCAATCCGCCTACGCTTGAGCCATTACCTGGGCCAAAACCTGATCTATTTGCAAAGCCGCCATTGATGAAGACCTGTTGGCCGTTCTGACGTTCTTCCATTTCATTATAAATGGCGTCGGCTGTAACTTCCCAAGCATCATTAATTTGGTGATTAAAGTTATAGGCAAGACCCAAGCGTTTGCGCTCAAACTCTCTATTATTTACTGTAGAATTCCACCCAATCGGCGTTAGGTAAAAATCGCGGTCATCACCATCGCCGTTCAAATCACCACACGCACCGCCATTACAGACCCATGTATTAAATTCATCGACATAATCAGGATCAGAGCCAATATTTTGGAAAGGCGACGCGTTTGAGCTGTCAGAATAAGACCCAGATAAGGACATAGCCGTCTGGTCATTCCAGTTCTTACCTACAAGGCCCTCTACGGCGAAATCAGCGTCTTTTGTGATACTGCCATATCGACCTTGAATAGATCCTGTGGCTGTTAAGCCTTCCTCTAATTCTAAGGCCCGACGGGTTCGGATATCGACAATACCCCCCGTACCGCCGCTTAGGTTACTCGCGCTCGATGACTTATAGACATCCACGCCCGATATTAAACTTGCAGGAATATCTTGAAAGGCTGCATTTGTTTCCAAAAGCGTTTCAGCCGTAATAAATCGTTCTCCATTAATCGTCGCCAAGACAGAACGTTGCCCCCGGATCGCCAGAGACGACCCCTCGCCTGCATCACGATCAATTTGGATACCCGTAATACGCTGCAAGGCATCGGTAATCGTCGTGTCAGGCAATTTGCCGATATCTTCGGCTACGATAGAATCCACAACTTCAGACTTAGTCCGCTTAATATCAATCGCGGCTTCTTGCGCGGCGCGCACACCCACAACAATAATCTCGTCCACACCTTGCGACGTTTGTGCCCATGTAGGCGTCGCAAGCAATGCGATAACAGACGTCGCGCCGAGCAAACGGAGACACAATTTATCTATTGATGTTTTCGTCATGGTATTCCCCTTAGAAAGATATTTATTTATTATTTTTAGCAATCGATTACATGAAACTAAATGTAATCGATTACATTTTTTAACATTGCTATCATTAGATTACCCAATTGGCAAGCCACTATATTGCCTAATAATATAGGGAGAAATTTATTTTCTTTAATCCCAAACCCCAAATACAATGCAATTCACAATAATCTGACAGCCGTAAAAGAATTTTACGAGCTAGCCTGCCATGCTAGCCTGCAGGGCATAGGGAGCCAGTTCTGTATGAGCTAAAGAATTTATGAAAGAAGGCCTTAAAGTGCGCCTATAAAATAAAAAGTATACCCTCAGGATTAAAGCCTAAGGCATGCTGAACAGATCGATTTAAATTTTTGTGTTAAACTGAATTACAAATCCCGATGTGTTTGGTTCGCGCTCATTTCTAGGCTAGAGTTCCAAAAGAAAAACGATACGATTTATGAACATATCCGAATTATCAGATCACGAGAGACAGGTTTGAAACCTTACGCCCCCAAGCGTGTCTTATGGTTGATCCTCGGACTTACGTGTCTAGGCCTCGGAACGATTGGGCTGTTTCTGCCCTTGCTCCCGACAACTTCATTTTTACTTGTGGCCGCATTTGCCTTCGCGCGTTCCTCCCCTCGCCTGCATAATTGGCTTATGAACCACAAAGTGTTTGGCCCGCTCATTACAGACTGGCAAGAACATGGCGCAGTATCTCGGCGCGCCAAATTCACAAGTCTTATTTCTATGATCGCAGTCTTAGCGATAAGTTACATGTTGAATTTTCCCGCCATAGTGTTGGGTATTCAAGGCGGTGTTCTTTTACTGGTGACCGTATTTATATGGACAAGGCCAGATCCGCCTAAATAGATTTCCATGAACCCGTCTTATTTTTAGGGGTCGTGCCGCAATTGCAGGCCTCAATATAATTCAAATTCTTGCACCAATGCCTCTCTGCGCAACGTTACTAATTTATAGACTTAAATTCTGCGGCAGCGAGAGGATATACCATGTCACATTCTACCTTATTAAGTTCGGTCTCAATCGGAGCCTTTGCAATCACCTTGTTAACGGCTGCGCCCGCTTTTGCGGATGGCACGCCAGATTGTAATGCGGGCAATACAGAACCTACATCCCTAGAGTGCGGCGTGAATGCCGATGCAGACGGTGTGGACGCCGTGGCAATCGGACAAGACTCGACGGCTATAGGTAATTCAACAACCGCAGTTGGCGGAGAAAGCTTTGCCTCTGGTCCCGGCGCAACAGCTTATGGTTGGCGCTCAAGAGCGGACGGCGAACGTGCACATGCCCTCGGACATCTGGCCACGGCGACAGGCGTGCGGTCTTTGGCCGTCGGCGAAGCCGCAGTTGCGAACGGCGAAATGACTGTGGCGGTCGGTAACCAAGCCAGTGCGGTTGGCGTCGATTCTGTAGCTATTGGGGCAATGGCGAGCACGAATATGCGGTCTTCCACAGCGGTTGGCGGACAAGCCTTGGCGGACGGCCTTGCCGCGACAGCCTTTGGTTGGCAAGCCCAAGCGGTCGGCGAACGCGCACACGCAATTGGTCATGTCTCGCGTGCAACAGGCGTTCGGTCACTTGCGGTAGGCGAAGGCGCCATTGCCAATGGCGATTTCACAACATCCGTCGGGAACCAGGCGAATGCCGTCGGGACTGACTCTGTTGCGCTCGGGACAACGGCGACGACAACAACACGATCCTCAACAGCGATTGGCGGACAATCCAGAGCGGACGGCGCAGGCACAACAGCGGTGGGTTGGCGTGCTGTGGCGACCGCAGAACGCGCTCAAGCCTTTGGTCACTTGGCCCGCGCAGAAGGCGTGCGCTCATTAGCGGTTGGCGAAGCGGCTGTCGCATCTGGCGCAACATCGATAGCGGTTGGCAATCAAGCGGAAGCTGGATTTTCAAACTCTGTTGCGATTGGGAACGGCGCGACAACATCGCGCTCAAACCAAGTCGCGCTCGGAACGACAACAAATACCTATACCTTGGCAGGTCTAACCTCTGGAACCAGCACAAGCGCCCAGCAAGGTGATATAGGCTTGGTCACAACGGACCGAAACGGCAATATAGCCGCAGACTTTACATTGTCGCGCGGACAAGCTTCAAACTCTGCACAAATTCAAAATAACTCTGCAGGTCTTGCCGCAAATAGCGCCGCGATTGATACGAATGCGCAAGGCATCAATCAAAATAGATTGCAAATCGCATCCGCCAGTACTGCGATTGCGCTGAACTCTGCCGCGATCAATACCAACTCAACTCAGATCAGTGCGAACGTGAGTGAAATCATCAATAACCGAGCCGGCATCGCAGCCGCCTTGGCGCTAGACCATGCTTATGTACCGTTAGGTCAAACATATGCCGTTTCAGGCGGCTTTGGCAATTACGGGAGCGAAAGCGCCTTTGCCGGGAGTGTTGCCTACCGCTTTAACGAGAGCTTCCAAATTAACGGCGCCGTCACAAGCGGTGTTGACAATGGTAGCACAGGGGCACGCGCGGGTTTTCAGGCCAGCTGGTAACCACCTTAAATTAAACGCCGCCTGATCCATACGCGGGAGAGTGCGTTCCCTAGCAGTCCCCGTGTAACCCCAGACATTAAGTCTGGGGTATTTTTTTGCTTTGTATTCGCAACCGTAATATCTTGCCTAAGGCCATTCCATTTTGATCTAATGTATTAAACTCTGAATGAAATTGATATGCCCCTCATAGGAGACCCGTCATGACACGATACACTTTTCACCGCGTAAACTCCGTGCTTTTGAGCCTCAGTTTGTGCCTAGCTAGCCCCGCTGTTTTACCAACACTGGCTTTTGCGCAAACCCCTGCTCGGCAAGCTACTGTGCAATCCCAGATACGTGTACCCGATGATAACACCTTAGCGCGTCTGGTTTGGACGACAATGATTGCACTTGATAATGCCAATCGAACAGATAATTATTCAGTGCTCAATGATCTTGGGACACCTGCCTTTCAGCGCCGAAATTCAGAAGCCCAACTCTCGGTGATTTTTGCGGAACTTCGCCGAAACCGCGTGGATATTGGGCGAGCTATTTTATCGACGCCGAATTATTATCTACCGCCGCAAATACTCTCGGACGGAACATTAAGGCTAAGAGGTGGATTTGATTTTCGACCCAAATCCATTCGTTTTGATTTGATCTACAAATCCATGAATGGCGGGTGGCAACTGAATGCCATATCTGTGGTCGAGGTCGATGCCATGACGCCGAAATAAACCTCTTCAAACAGCCATAACAGCCAACCTTAAAGCACAAAAAAGCCGCCCCGAAAGGCGGCTTTTATCGTGTTAGAATCTCCAAATTTATGGATTTGGAATTTCAATAGGCTCAGCCGTTTTATCCAATGGAATAATATCATTGGCAACGGGGTCCGTTGGGTCATCCGTCTTGGCTTGATTAAATGACGTGGCAAATCCGGCCCCTGCTTGTGCCTGCGGCGAGTTACCCGTTGTTGGCGGGGTCGTCGGAGGCGTTGTCGGAGGCGTCACAGGTACAGGCGTCACAACGCCCGTTGGCGGAGGCACAAATGTGTTCTCATCGCCACTGCCGCAGGCAATTAAGCCTGTGGCGGCAAATGCCATGACCAAGGTCATCTTTACGGAGAATAAGTCTCTCATAATATCTCCTTTCTAGTTGTTAGGTGAGCCAGGATACGGCGTGTTCAAATAAGGGAAAGCATTCCCCACATCCGCAGCAGAAACTGGCGCAAAGTCTGTGAAGGGTGTCGTGCCATTTGGCGCGTCACTCGGGGCACATAGACCCAGGTTTGTTGGCTCGCCTGCGACTGGAATGTCGTGACACAAGGCCCCCATAACAACGCGAAGTGCGATATCAACAACATCATCACCCGGACGACGTCCATTCGGGAAACCCGCCAAATCGTCGCCTGCAACACCAAAATTGCTTTGCGAGGCTTGAGGCGTCGCTGCAATACCCGTATTGAGGCGCATCATTTCAGATCCTGTAACGGTTGCTTGCTGGTTCACACCCGCAAATCCCGTCAAGAATGCCGCAACCAAATCCGTTCTTGGGAAATTGTTCGGCGCTTCAACAGGGAAGAGCGCTTCGAGCAATTCTGGCAATGTCGGGTTTGTGACAAATACAGCGGCCTGCGCGTCGTCTTTTGGTTCGGAGTGGTTGAACAGATCTTTAAACGGCAGACCAATCACAACTTCGTTCACAAGAGGGGCAGAGAGTCGAGAGACTTGCACATATGCGCCGCCTTCAAGAGCCGGCTGCGTGTATGACGGCGTCGGGTCAATCAGACGGGCTTGCGGCAAGCTCGCGGTTGTCCAAGCGCCGATGACACCGTTTCCGTTACCGGTTAAACAGTCAATCGGCACTTCCAGCGCGATTGAGATCACGTTTTTATCCGCAAGATCATTATTTGCAGCACTTTGCGGCTCTTGACCTTCAATCGGCACGAGATTCACAAGGTCAAAGATTTCGCCGAGGTTCACAGAAAATGCGTCTGCACGTTGCCCGACAAAGACTTTGGCAGGTGTTGGGCAGCCCGGAAGCGTTACGCTGTCATATACATATTGATTGGCATAGGCGGCGTAATCTGGAATCGTTTTTGTCCCGACATTATCAAGGGGCTTCGTGAAAGTTTGCGCAACTTCGCTCCATGCACCTGAACGACGATCGCCCGTGATGACACTCAGCTTATATGTTTCATTTTCGCCAAGCGCGGAATTATCACCCGCAGAAATTTGTCCGATGGAACGAAGCGGAATGGGTAGATCTACACCGCCCGCACTAATGGTTTTGCCCGTTCCGTCGACAAGGGTATTATCGAAATTGAACGAATAGGTAATGTCTTCGATCGCGTCGCCGTCGCTATCAATATGGATTTCGTATACAGCATCTGGATCCATCGTGAAATAATTCGGTCCGCCGTACGCATCTTGCAAGCCTTGGTAATTGGCGATGAATGTCACAAAGCCTTCGCGACCCGGCTCATAGCTGCGGAACATGTAAAAATCTGTTCCGTCAACTTTCGGTGTCTCTGTGATCGCGGGCGCTTCTCTATGGCTTGACGCAAATGTCGGCAAGGCTATGGAGGCCGCCGCGATCATAGCGCTGGTGGCAAGGAGCGCTTTTGCAAGGCGTCCCGAAGTGAATGTCTTGGAGAGTGTCATGTAAGTTTCCTATAATTTCTAAATTCGAGCCATCGCGATGTCATGAACGCAAATTGTGTCGAATACTGCTTCAACATATTAGTTACGCTCCCCCTTGAAAAATTGGTGCAAGCCAGTCATTATTAAGAAATAGGAACGACAAAAATACAACTGTGCAACCATATGGTCAGTACGGTACTAAACTTGTAGGAACACAAAATGCGGAAGGATCTCTAGTTTGGACAATTTTGACCAAGTCAATTTAGACCTAGCAGAAAGCCTAAAGCGTTGCGCCGAAGGCGACCGCAGCGCATTTAAGACGATCTATGATCTGACAGCCCCAAAACTCAATGCCATTATTTTTGGCATGGTACGCGATGAGCAAATGACTTACGACATTCTGCAACTTGCCTATATGTCAGTTTGGAAAAATGCGGGATCGTTTGATGCCAGCAAAGGCAAACCCTTCACCTGGATTTTGGTTGTTACCCGCAACCGTGCACTGGACGTTCTTCGTAAAAAGAAACGTCTCGGCGTTACAGAGGAAGTGCCTGAAACACTTCAGGACAAGACGATGTGCTCTGATGACGGCGCGCGGTCTTGGATGTTGCGTCGACTATTGCTGCCTCACCTCTCGAACTTATCGCCTGATACGACAAATGCGATTATCATGAGTGTTGTTCAAGGTATGAGCAGTCGCGAAATTGGCGAAAAACTGGGCGTGCCGACAAACACAGTCAAAAGCTGGGTGCGGCGGGGTCTTGCCAAATTACGCAAAGACCTCGGAGATATACCCATAGACGCACTGCTTTAACGGCTTCAGCCGCCAAGCCGTAACGCCTGTATGACTTTTGTCGCAAGACCGCTTCTGGCGCCTGTGTTTTTTGGCTTAATTTAGCACTGCACCCGTAAACAAGACAGGCCCCTCTGGCCCTGCGGATTTTGACCCGCCTAACGCTTCCAAGCTCACAGCTAAGACATCGGTATGGCTATGCAACGTGTTAGGGATGTCAAACTCGACAAAACCATTCCCTTGTGTGCGCTCTAAAACCCCCAGTGAGATGGGCGCGCTTTCGGTTTCTCGGATCAACCAAAGCTGCAAATCACCATCTTCTGGCACTTGAATATTTGACAAGCGTGCAATCACTTTTCCCGAGGCGGGATTATAGACAATGGCTACAAGTTCAGGTTTCGTATCGTCCGATAATAAAGCGATCAATTGCTGATTAGGCGTGGGTGTAGGAGTGCTGGATCCTAAATTAATGAAATTTGTGCCGATTGCAAGCACGGCAACTATAGAAGCCGCCGCAGCAATGAACTTCCACTTTTTCGTGTCTCGATCATTTGCTGCCACTATTGCTGCCGCGGGTGCTGCTGATGAAATCTGTGTGTTGACCACATCAGGTTTTGTTTCGTTTTCGATCTCAGACATCAGGCTCTCAAACAAACCTTCAGGCGGGGCCAAGTCCGCCGTCTCCTCATTTAGAGGGGCAAGCCAGCCTTCAATGTCCTGCACAAGCTTTTGGAATGTTGTGTCATTGGCAAAGAGCTGCCGATATTCTTGCACTTGCTCACGCGTCGCCTGACCCGTTAGGTAAGTAATGGCTAAGGCTTCGTTATATGTCGCCGGCGTAGTCATGACTTTCCTCGCACAATCTGACACACAAGTGTTTCAATTTTCGTCTTAAGGTCGTCTTCTGTGCAACGCATTTGCTGCGATAAATCTTTAATCGGTATGGCATCTAAATACACCGACTTTAGTACAGCGTAATCTTTATCTGAAGACGGGCCGTTTTGCAAAGATTCGTTCGCAGTTGCGCCTCGGCTCGACGCAATAGCGATGTGCCCTGCCATTTTTGGATGGCTCAGTTTATAATCTATCGCGTGACGGTGAGCCAAAGCCCTCAAACTGTTGAGATGCGAGCTTGCTAAGTCTTGACCACGGAGCTTCCAAACGCTCTTATAGACGGATTTCAATATTGAAGAGGCGGCCTCCGTATCAGGCACAATCCGAAAAATGATCGCAAAAAGGTGCGAAGAAGTCAGGTCATAAATTTTAGCCATGACCGTCACACCTTCCGTATCTAAGCGATCAAATAAATTGACGAGCTCATCTTCCATTTAAAACTTCACCTCATCTGATATGTTTAGAGGACACACTGGCGCATTGCCTCGGCATTATCAATCCTATTATAAATACGACTGATGCCACCAAAATGGTGCACACCAAGGCATGTATGAAAAAATTTTCTACACCTGCACCTTTGGATACTCCGCAGTCGTATCTAGGTCATGTTAAAAAATTATATGTCCAAATCCTTATTCTCTAAGTCTGTTGGCGCAGTGGCTTTTGCCTTTGCAACGGGGCTAGCTTTTACATCTCAGGCGCATGACTTCTGGCTCTCACCTGAGCTCTACACGCCTGCAAGTGCGGGGACAGTGAATGTGTCCGTCATGATTGGCCACCCCGAAGACCAAATGGAATGGGCCATCAGCCCGCACCGTATTATCGCCCTTCGCTCCATTGGGCCTGACGGCATTACAGATCACCAAGCTCGCATCGCCGATTACCGAAAATCTAAGGCCCTGCCGATTACGCTAGGGCAAGACGGGTTGCATATTTTAACAATTGAGACGACCGACGCGGTCAGTGAATTGAGCGCCGAAAAATTCAATGATTACATTGAAGAAGAAGGCTTATTGCCGATCAAAGTCGACCGCATACTCAAACGCACAACAAATCAGCCCGGCAAAGAGATTTACTCGCGGCGCGGGAAAACGCTTATTCAAATTGGTTCGTTAGGTGAATCCGACCCCGCCTATCTTACCAAGCCCGTGGGCATGACCCTAGAAGTCGTGCCCACGGCAAATCCTGCAAGATTAAAAGAAGGCGAAGCTATGACCTCGGTCATCTATTATCGCGGCGTACCAATGAAAGGCGTCACGATTGGATTGATTGATTTAGACGGCTCAGAAGGTATCACCGCGCTGAAAAAGACCGATGCCCGCGGCAGAGTTACGTTTGAACGGCCAAAACAAGGCAGCTGGATGCTACACGCTGTCTGGTCTGATCCCCTAGAAGGGTCTAATCGTGCCGATTACGACACGATTTTCTCAAGCCTAAGCTTCGCGGTCGAGTAATTAAAATGTAGCCTGCCTAAATTTTTGTTGAGGCAGGTAAAACCGTTTAAAACCCGTAGCTTAAGCCTACTAGCGCGCGCTTGTCTTTTGCATTCACAATATCGACACCGCCGACGTTAATTTGTCGATCTTGGTAGTCCACGGCAACCGTCGCGGCGAGGCCTCTTGCAATGTCATATTTTACGCCCGCAAAAGCAGAGATTTCGTCTTGGCCATCGATTTGGCCATATTGACCTTCGGCTGTGAAGTTCCAAACGCCGACTTTTGTCGTGACACCCGCAGAAGTAAACCAACGATCTGTGTCAACATTAAGCGCTTCTAACTGCTCATAGCCGCCGCCAATATCATATCGGGTACTGCCGTAAACATATTCGCCCACACCTGAGATCGCTTTCGTATCGATTTCTGTGGTTCCGTCCGCCGCCACATATGTGCCGCTATTATGGCGCGCTGTGAAGCGGTAGTCTTTATTCCCGATTGGACGTTGAAACTCGATACCCACATCATAATTGGCGTCTTCATCAACAATTGCGCTGACAACCGTCGGACCAAAACGCCCTTGATAACCCCCGCCCCAATCGTTCAAACGTCCAAGGGCGCCTTCGCCGCGGATGACCTCTTCTCTCGGTCCATTGCCAACTAAGGCGCCTGCACCGCGCTTGCGACGCGTGTTTTCATAAACTATGTCTTGGACATTCCCGCCAAGAACCGTGCCCCATGACCCTCCAACATAACCTCTGACGCGGCCTCTATAGCCTGTGTCTGGATTGCCTATATCTTCAGCGCGGCCCGTATATGTTGCCCCGACTGTTAATCGGTTTGGAAGTTGTTTTTCTGCGTTTAGTCTATGGCTTCCGACAAATCTGTTATCTGGATTTCCATTCTGGTCAAAACTATATGACGAGACAGAATCTATACGGCCATTTAACTCAAAGGTTACGCCTGCAAACTCACCTGAAACGGGGGCTTCAAACGCGTTAAGGCTTTCATAGCTAAACTTGGAGCCTTTATATGCGCCTCGTAAATTTGGAGTCCGTGCATAATTCGGTCTTTGCATATGCGGGTACTGACCTCCGCCGCCGACATTATATGCCAGACCTGGCTGCAAAGCGGGCTGACGATAGGCCTGTTGCCTATAAGGCACTTGACCTTGCAGAGCATATTGACCGTGAGAACCATACTGGTGCTGCGCTGCATATGACGGCATGCCGTAATGTCCAGAATTTCCAGATTGATAGGCGGAATGCGCATGTTGAGACGGATGTGCGCCGTGCATGTTATGCTTGTTTGAACACGCCGGTAAAAGCACAACCAAAGACGCAATCATCAAATATTTTTTAGAGTGATGGGTCATATTAAGCGAGCCTTGGGAAAGTTGTATGGAAGGCGTGGCGGGCAATTTGGGCGCCGGCCTGCATTCCGTGTCTGTGATCAATTTCCCAATGCACCCCGCCGTAAAGACGGCTCAGGCCATTTTCTTCCGCCGCCTGCCTGAAGCCAGACATACGACGTGTAATACCTTTGAGTTGCGGCCAAAGAACCTCATCAGGCGAGCGGGCGATGAGCGGCACATTATCATGGCCCAAGATTAGATGCATAAGCTCGGCTGCGGCCGCGCCAAATGTCGAATGGCCTGACGTGTAACTCGGAAATTCGGGCGTCGGGATATAACTCTGCCACGTCGTATACCTCCGTATATTCGGGTCAGGGTTATTGAAAAAAGGTGCCCGCGCACGGATCGCACTCTCTGGGCGCAAAATATCATGATAATATTTGCTGTCCCACGCATTAATCGACGCGTCGCATTGGGTCATGCCCAATAAGGCAAAATTCCGCGCCATATCAACGAGGCTCATACGGTGATGTTGAAGCGCCTGAACAGCCAAGTATAAGAAATGTCCAGGAGGTGTGATCCCCCAAGGGCCGTCTTCCCAAAACAAGGCGATCTCTGTTTCGTCAGCCGTACGGATTTGACTATGTTTCCCGCCAAGCCTGCGAATAAGGTCAAACTCTTTTGCAAATTCAGGGCTTCTAGGGTCATAAAACCCACTCACTCGAAACTGTGAACCTGATTTCATCGTCCATGGACGAATTCCGCCATGCCCTGGAAATAAAGCCTTTGGAAAAGAAGAAAATGCTGGACTTGGCTTAGCACTAAAGAAGGTCCCAGTAGGCTTCCACGCAAGCGCGTCCGTCCGTCTTTCGTATAGGCCACGGTAATGATTGGCTTTCGTCGGATGGGCCGCGTCATCGGTGCGCATTTTCACGATTTTCAAGCCAACTTGGCGGCCCCAAGCTATACCTAAAGTCTTCGCTTCGCCATTCGGAATTTTTTTCAAAAAAGCGGCGCGCTCAAATAAGAACGGTTGTTGAAAGGCTTCTGATGCTGCTGTCGAAAAAGCGACTGCAAATGCAGCCTCCATATTCGCTCCGTGCGGCCCAAAACCAATACCGTAAGGTTCTGCATATTTCCGCGCAATACCATTAACGGCCAGAAATCCAGCCACAAGAGGCGCGGCAAATGCAACAGCAGCCCGAGGCGGCGGAACCCTTTGGTCCCTGACTTGCTGCATTATAATATCAAGCCATTGAAAAATAACATTGCTGTTTTGAGGCGCTAAAACTTGCGTAAGATAAGATCCGCTGCTGCCCAATGGTGTTGTACATGCTGTGCCAATGGCGGCTGACGTTGCACCTAAAAGAAAATTTCGTCTTGAAATACTCATAACCCACCTAATTTTTTATTGGTTATGAAGAAGAACGGATAATATCTGGTTAATGCGAATCAGAGCTAAAGTATTAAGGCTTCGTTAATTTAATTCACAAATTTACGTATTATTAACCATAAATCGGTCGATTCACGCACTCGTCGCATGAATTAGTCGATGGAAATTGTCTTAGTCACTGAAATTGGACGGCCTTGCCACGACAAAACCTTGTGTGATGGAGGCTGATTTATGCTCACCGTAATCGTGTGAATGCCTTTTGAGAGGTTTTTCAATGTATGTGACATTATGAAAAAACTCCCTTGTTTTTTCCCGTCCAGAAAAATATGCGCGTGTCCCTTTGCCAAGCCTTGATCATCAGCCGCGCAGAACTCTACGAGCGAAATATTTTTCAAGTCTAAGTTTATGACAACGGAGTTCTCCCCCACTTGTGCAAGCGCAAAATCTAATTTGGGGGGCCGCACGCTTTCACTGACTTCAATGAAATGGTCTTCATATTTAAAGACCCAACTCGCAGTATCCATCCTCATAAGCATGACAATGCCGATGAGGAAGACCCCGATTGCAAGGACCGTGACCTTATCTCTAGTTGATAAAGTTCTGGATGCGCTGCTGGAGGACACTTTTCACCGACTTTCTTTGATAAATACCTGTGGACCCTAATCGTCCAGGACCGCCCAAGAGGAACGCCATCAAAACCGCGTAAAAGACAAGATGGGAGTCATATCCCTCTGGCAGGAAGGTCGCGAAGAAGAAGAATGCGAAGAACAAAAACAAAGATGCGGGGCGAATAAGAATTCCTGCCATAATGGCAATTCCAGCCACAATTTCCACACATGCCATGAAGAGCGTAAAACTCTGAGGTGCCAAACTTAAGATTGGAACTTCGTATATCGTGACAATTCCAACGGCCAAGTTGGGCTGAAGGATTTTAAACCAAACACCGAGATATATAAAGTTTAAGCCCGCAAGAACGCGCAGAATATACTGCGGCGATCGCATCGGAATATTATCCAACCACTCCATAATAGGCCGCAAAGCAGGAAGCGTTCGCGTCTCCATTGTCCCGCGCCCACCGCCCCGAATAACGAGGTAAATCGCAATGCCTACAAATGTTGGATAATACGCCATAAATGGCTCGCCAAACAAAAACAGCGATAAGTGAATTGCCACGAGCATGACGATTGATGCGATACGCGTCCAAAGCCCCGACATAAACCAAAACCCTAAGAGTAGTTCCGCCCAAACCAACCAATGCCACCCTGCCCCCAAGGTCGCGAGTTCAAGGTCAGGCGCGAGAAATGTTGGGTACGACATAGGCGAATTTCCAAGTCGCGGCACAAGCCCCATAGCAGAGGCGATTAAAGTCCAGCCCAAAGTCAAACGCAACAAAGGCTGTATCCACTCGACAAATCTCTGCATACGGCCTGAAAACATCAACAGCCATTTATCGGGTTTTCGGAAATAATGGATATAAATCAAAAACGCCAAAATGCCGCCAAAGAAGGCCAGAATGAGCGACCCAACAAGGGTAAAAGAAGTATATATTTCTGGCTTTGGCTGCGAGTTGAGGGTCTGCATTTGATCGGGTGTTAAGACCCAACGCTCATGCGCAAACGCCGTTGTGCTTATGAAAAGAGCCGTCATCTGGGCGAGCACAAAAAAGACAAACCTTTTCAGGTTCCATCGCGCAAATATAGAACTGGGCGAAACATAGCACATTAAGACTCGTACCATTTCTGAGTAAAGATGCGCTTAACCGATTGAACAAATAGACGTCTTGTATCCGTCATCTTGCTCTGGCATTTAGAGTAGAATTGAGACTTTCCGTGTTAGAAATATGGAGCCACTTCAAGCCTGAGCATTTAGACAATTTATAGCGCGCCGATTATGACGCGCTTTAAATCGCCTGCCTTAACCTCCGCCGCCAGGGCCGCCGCCGCCCGTACAGAAACCGCTACCGTCTCCTGATCTTGCGAGCGCGCCGTTAAGTTGGTTTTGAATATTTTCAGAACGTTGATTTACAAAACGCGTCAAACCATAGACCGCATTTGTATCCGTTGTCAGGGACGCATCAAATTCAGATACAGAATAAAATGCAGTTGGGTCGGCCGCAACGTCGTCTCGGATAAGCGCCGAGACCGCATTGACTTCGGCTTCAAATGTGGCGCTGGATAAAGGGCCATCAATCAGGGTTTGCAGATACCCATGATACGTATCGAGATTGGTCTGAGAGGCGAAAAGCTTTGCGATCAGAGGACGGTCATTCAACGCACCACTTGTGGGTTCGTCGATTGTCAAATTACGCAGATCATCCGCATTCCCGCAATCGCGTCTGAATGTCCCAAAGGATTCGTTTAAGTCCCACGGAAGAACTGAAAACACACCGTCTTGCTCATAGATGTAATAATTATGCACCAGCGCGCCCTGATAGCTATCCATATTAGACAAGGCCGTGCTGACAGACATGTAGCGTAAGACGCTATCGACATCTGTCACTGACGCACTATCACCATTATTAAGCGCGTCTAAGAAATTGATAAAGGCACCATTATCGCTCGTGTCTTCGTTCGAATCTAAATTGGCGTCGCTATAAGACGTGATATTATCATCAACCCAGACGAGGTCACTGCCAACGCCGTCGGGCTTATACAAATCGCCTTCTGGGTTTTCAAAATTATCCTCTAAAAATTCCCCGTCAATCGCTTCGACCATCAGGTAAAGCCCGTGTAGCTCATTATTAAAATATAAGTTCACATAGCTATTGCGCGGCGTGGGCAGTCCCATTTGGTTCATATATTTATATGAAAGATATTCCCGCATATAGCTTGGGTCTTTGAAATTATTGTGGAGGGTGAATTTCTTCAAATTAAGTAATTTTTGATCGTCTACATATTCATTAATGTCGATTTTAAAACTATAGCGATCACTATTGGGATCAGATGCGACCGCATTCAGGCTGGAATTACCCTTTGTACGGATGGCAACCTCTTCGAGCTCTACGCCTTTATAAATGACGCTTGCGGGATGGTATTCTTCGTCGATCGCATTGTCGAAAATGTCTTGTAATTCAGCAGGTTCAATATTGATGTAAACAGACTCGACCACAGTCGTATCAAACACAAGGACATCCGCATTTTGCGCCCCTTGTGTCGGGGTAAGCGTATCAAAGGTCCACATATCGCTCGGGCTCACACCATAGCTAAATCCTTCGGGGCCGTCACTATCTTCCCAATTGACATAATCAACGGTTTCGTCATCTTTAATCAAAGACAGCTCATCATTACCGCCCAATTTAAACGGGACAAAATGCGTGGCAGGATCCGTATCTGTTGCGAAAATAACGATATATTCGCCCGGTTGTAAGATCACATCAGGAAGAGGCGCAGGATCTATATCGTCACTTTCGTCAATCACTGAGTATTCAGACAGGTCAATATTTTCAGTGCTGTTATTATAAAGCTCAAACCAATCATCACCGCCAGATGCGTCTTTCTTGACAATCTCATTTATAATAAGCTGCGCGCGCACGGTTGAACTATTGGGACTGTCTGGAGACGGCGAAAGCGCGACTGTACGGTCGCTGCCATCTGGGAGTCGTCCATAACTATAATTGATAAGCGCGTCCCCGTCATTCCATGACAGCTCATCTATCAGGTCATCGCCTTTAAACAGGCTGACAGAATCGTCGCCGCCAAGTTTAAAGTCTACGCGCTCAATGCCCGTTACATCGTCATCTGTTGCGGCAATACGGTAATAGCTCCCCGGCGAGAGGGTCACAGACGGGAGGACTAAAAGCTCTGAACCTTTATCCGCGATTGTGTAGTCACCGAGAGACACGCTGTTATCGCCCGTGACGTAGAATTCAATCCAGTCATAGCCGCCATCCGCGTCCTTTGCGACGATCTCATTGATCCGCAATTCCGCATCATTATTTGTAACAACATCTCTTGCGGCAGTGACCGTTCCGGCTTCATTTTCTGCACCTTTCGTGGGCGTAAGGGTTTGGGCTGCCCCCGTGCCGTCAGGCAATAAGCCGTAGCTATTTCCAGACGGTGCTTCGCCGTCAAGCCAACCGAGCGTATCGGTAGCAATACCGTCTTTGAACAAGGTTAGAGTGTCTTCAGACCCGAGTTTAAATGTGACGTAATCTGTATCGGTTGGCGGCGTATCGTCAGCGTCAATCGCGTCAAGAACAAGATACTCACCGCTGGCCAATGTTCGCGCAGGCAGAGCTTCGGCTGCGTGGCTCGTATCGTCATCAACAATTGTATAGGCTGACAGATCAATATCGCCGCCCACTGCCAAAAGTTCAATCCAGTCATTCCCGTCATTTGCATCTTTTGCCACAATTTCATTGATCACAAGCCTATTGCCGCCCGTTGTGGTCTCCGCCTCAACCGTAATCGAAATACTATCAGATGTAGACGCCGTTCCGTCAGATACAGTCAGCGTCAGCACGATTACTGTATCCGCGCTCGGCGCTGTAAAACTCGGGTCTTCAATGTTTGCCGCGCTCAATGTTATGTTTGTGCCAGACGTTTGTGCCCAAGAATATGAGAGCGCGTCGCCGTCTATATCGCTTGCAGTGGCCGTAAGTTGAACGGTTGTATCAGACACAACCGTTTGATCTATACCGGCCGATACAGTTGGGGCATTATTTGTTGCGCCACTCGAATTCGAATTACGGCTCTCCCCTCCGCACGCCGTTAAGGCCGAGGTCAATAATAAAAGTGTAGCTAGGCGCGCATTCATAAAAAAACCTCAATAAGAATATCATATAAGAATAGACCCTAAAGGCTGAACTGCGGCGTGAGTGTATCAAATTGTAACATGGCTAAACTGTAATAGCGCCGCTCTGATCGCACGACTTAACAAAGTTCAGATTCGGCCAGCCTGCTCAATTTAGGCCAGCCTGCTCAATAAAGAGATAAGCTCCCCTTTTTTACCGTTCCATTTCCCCAGACCGAACACCTAAATTTGATCGAGGTAATGCCCACGCGCAAGCATATATCTGGGATTCCAGCACGAGGCCTAAAATCGACGAGATCAGGTAAAGCTTACATGAAATAATTTTTGTGAGTCGAAAGACAGCTTGCCGCGCTTAACCCCTCTACGGGACTGACAAATTACAGCGCGAACCGATTATCCATTTGATATGGCAGAGCCAAACCCTGTAAGGTTCAAAGGAAATTAGAGAGTGCCACTCAGGTCAAAATACGCGCCCTTAACGCCGCTGACTTGCTCGTCCTAAAACCATAGCCTGCAGCGAGAACCGTAAAATTGGAGTGAATGTGAAACCCAGAAAATTCAATCGTCGACATGTCATCGCCCGCCTTGGCGCGCTGTTTAGCGTTCCATTCCTTTTTGGTAAAAGTCACGCACAAATACTGAAAACGCCCAATGCCACAGAAGGCCCTTTTTATCCCAAACCGTCAATGCGACTGGCAGATACGGATAATGACCTCGTCAAAATTGACGGGCGCGTCACAGAAGCGGGCGGCGAGATTATAACTTTGAAAGGCGTCGTAAGTAACAAAGCTGGCACGCCCGTCAAAGGCCTGCGTGTAGAGATTTGGCAGTGCGATATGAATGGCAAATACTTCTCCCCGCTAGACCGTCAGAATATCACACATGACATTGCGTTTCAGGGGTTTGGTCACGACATCACCACGGATAAAGGCGAATATAGTTTTCGGACAATCAAGCCCGCCAAATACCCTGGCCGGGCGGAACACATCCATGTGAAAGTTTTACAGGATGAGACAGAGATACTGACAACACAATTTTATGTGGATGGCCAAACCAGCAATCAAAATGATTGGCTATACAGTCGGCTTTCGCGTGAAGAAGCGGATTCTGTCACCATGAAATTTAAAGATGTAAATGGTCAGCCAGAGGCCGTGGTAAACATCGTCGTTTAGCCTATCTTTAAAAACTGAGAGGGGTTTTGCTTACCCCAACAGAACGCAATACTCAGAACCAGGAAACGGCTAAAAGGCGGAGTACATCCCCATCTTCAGGGCTTTCGTATAGGTGTAAATCATTGAAAGGTGAAAGACTTAAAAGTTCAGACGGATAGTATCCACACGAAAGTTATGACAGGCACAAATTACGGTTTATTCTGGTAAAGCCAGTTCAACATATTTCTTGAAACAAATTTACAATAATTGACAGTCGTCAATTTTTAGATTTTCGGCTGGCTTAGCGTACGCTCTAAGATCGGCATGGGTCGCGCGAGGGACAGTATTGCAACAAGCCAAAACGTTTTCCCATCCCATTTAAAATCTGACAACTCCCTTATGGGTGTTCTCTTTTATTTGCATTTAAGCTTTATATTTGCGCTATCTATAGCGGGACCGACATGCGTATCAGCATGGTCATATCCGACATTAGAAATGCACAGCTATATGATGATGATTGCTTTTGTGATCGGAACTTTAGCCATCTGTGCCAAAATCGGAAAAGGCATGCCTGTGATCGGTCACAGTCGTTATGCTGATAACGTCATAGCGGGAGAGATGAAAATGCGCTTGCTGCAACTCTTCAAGTCGCGCATATTCATGTTCTTCTTCTGAGAGACCGCGAATAATCCCGACATAAGATATATCTAGGGACATATCTGGGCCATTTTTCACTTTGTCGACAGATAAGTGCATGGGAGAGACACATTGCTATCTTTTTTACGGCCCTCAACTTTGCGCCCTATGTCAACAATTTTGGCGGTTCGCGTTCTTTGATGATTTTCGGTAAACCCGTCATATTTTCCGCGATAGAGTTCTGGTATTGTCACGTTCTGGTATTGTCACGTTAAGGTCAAATTCAGCGGAAAATAACGACCAATTCAGGTAACTTGTCAAAGCCGCCCAAAGTTCTAAGCGCAACCCATATACGTTTCAAAAAAGAGAGAAATATGTTGCATTAGACATCCCCTCATATCTCACACTGCGGGCTTTCGCAGGCACTCTTATGTCATTTTGTGGGTTCGAATATTTCGATATAAAATCCGTCAGGATCTTTCATTACGAGCGTCCGATTTGAGTTCAGGAACGGGCTTTCAAATTCGGCATCCGCTTGGATAATCTCTACATTATAGTCCTTAGCGCGGTGCGAAACCTCATCAATATCACGCGTCGCAAAAGACCACATTGTAATACCACGGCTTGGTGGTCCGAGTGTCGGCGCTTGGCTAGGTTTATTATCTTTCAGATGATCCATAAGGACTAGATATCCGCTGGAAGCGCCAGGTGCGAAAGCTTGAATAAAACGCTCTTGGCTACCCTCGGGCAATAGCATTGCCGAGATTTTGCCAATGGGAAAAACAACGTCACGCCGTATTTCATAGTCCATAACATTTTTAAGAAACTCAATTACGCCATCAGAATTTGATATGCAGCGCGCAGAATAAGCGGGCGCCCCTATACCCGTTTCTGGATCGCTGGGGCCAACAGGAATAAATATGTCGGGACGTTTGACCGCCAAAAGATAAGCGTTATCAGGAGCGAAATAGATGATTTCAGCCGATATGTAGGAGACACCAGAAGGGTCGGTAAACTCCATTTCTTTGACGCCAATTGTCGAGTCAAAGCCGAGGGCCTTCATTTTTTTCTCGTGTGCATAAAGATCGGTTTTTGGAAAGCTAAGTGTTGCGCCCCCGACTATTTGTCCGTCATACTCATGCCTGATAATGTCTGTTTGAGACGGCGTGTAAAACCCCCGAACTTGAATATTCGCGCCAGGACCTTCCATATAGAAAGAGCAATATTCCCAATCGTTACCTTCAAATCCGAAATAGCGATTGCAAGCCTCGCGTTCTGATTTTGACGGTATCTGCCATCCCGATGATTGCAGAGAATACCCTAGCACGAGTGCACGCTCCAAAGTCTCTTTATCGGCCGTAATATATGTAACCGTGTGTAACCGCTCGACTAAGGGCTGAACTGAGGCGTCTTTGGGAACGAAAATATCTTCAATCATTTCGACAAATCCTAAACGGAGAAAATTTCAACTGGAAACCCATTTGGATCTTCCAAAATGAGTGTGTCCGAATGCGGTAAAAACGGGCTAGTGACGGCAGACAAAGGCTGAAGACATGTAACGCCCGCTTTTTCGGCGCGGTCTCGCACACCCATAATATTGCGCGTGGGCATAGACCACATGGTTAGCCCGCGGTTCGGCGGACCAAAGTTCACCATATTCGCCGCGCGCTTCCTGTCCTCGCCGTGATCGAGAAGGATAATATATCCAGAGCGTGTGCCGGGCGCGAACGCTTGAACAAAACGTTCTTGGGAGCCTTTGCGTAATTTGAGACCGGAATTGTCGCCGACTTCCATGCTCATATCTCTACGAATTTCATATCCCAAGACGTCTTTGTAAAATGTGATTGCCGCATCGCAGTCTTGAACGCATTGCGCAGAATAGGCGGGGGCCCCAATCTCCGCGTCATTATTCAGAGGACCGACGGGGACAAAGACATCTGGCCTTTGAACGGCCATGACATAGATATTTTCGGGACCCGTAAAGTGAACCTCTTCGGAAACATAGGTCTCGCCTTCTGGGCCAGTAAACTCCATGCGTTTCACCCCGACAACAGACGGGAAACCCAAAGACGTCATATGGGACTCTCTCTTGTCTGTATTAATCAGCGGAAAACCAATTGAAAGCCCGCCTAAATACGTGCCGTCGACCTCTGGGCGGATTTGTGGGTTATTAGAACTAACGACAAATAGACGTATCTGAATATTGGCTCCGTCATCCACCCTGTGGAAACTACACGCTTTCCAATTTTCAGAGCTTTTAAATCCGAAGTAAGCGTCAAGTTCTGGTTTTTCCAATAGTGAGGGGATAAACCACTCGGACGCGCTGAGCCCCATGCCGTCCGTCAGAAATTTACACGCACCCGCTTCGTCCGATGTCACATATGTAAGTGTATGCAGTGCCCCCACAAGGGCGTCCTCGGGCTTGCTCTGTGGTATGAAAATATCAGCCAAGCTATTCCCCTTTGAATTAGACTGATTTTAATATGATGACGCGGAGGTGGAGACACCGTGACCTATATCAACTCGAATAAAATTCTATGCGTTTATCTATATAATATCTATGTATGAGTTTTATAAAAGAGGTCTATATGTCCGCCTATATGATAATTGCCGTCAAAATAAATGAAGGTGCGCGGGATAAATTTATTAGCGGGTACGGCGCTGCGGTTCCCGCTTTAGTTAAAAAATATGGGGGAAGCTATGTTCTCGTCGCACCAGGCGCAGAGCTTCTGGAAGGCACACTTGAGGGATACACATCTATGGCCGTCTCTAAATGGCCGTCAAAAGCCGATGTCTTAAAATTCTGGAATTCAGATGACTATAAAGATGTCAAAAAACTACGCGAAGGCCTAGGGGAATGCCAAGTTTTTGTCGTTGAAGCCCCTTAAACAGCGTTGAGTATAACCGCTGATATTTTCAAGGCAGCTTCCTCTAGAACTGAAACAAATACGTTTTCAATCTTTATCAAATTTGTCACGGGCCTCATGCTATGCGCCTCTAAGCTTTCCTCGAACAGGCCTGCGCGGAGAACAATCACTGTGCCAGAGTGGGGTCCAAAGACATCTTGAGGGCACCTTCTTTTCCCGTACCATCCAGAACACGCTTGATCGAGTCTACGACGTCTTGCGTATTAGTATCAAACAGACCGTGCGTCCACTCCGGCTTATCGATCAAAATCCCATTTTTAAGCAAAGGGAGTATGCTGGGCGTAGCTTGGTACAAATCGTCATTAGGATTCATGACTGTAATCTGGTGCCGCAACGCACTTAGGACTTTGGGGAAATCTTCATTGTATAGGAATGCAGCTCGATTGCCCCACTGATACGCGTCCCCCGCGCGAAATGCATCAAGTACGTATTTAAAAAGTAGATCTAGAGGCGTTGACGCGTGAAAGAATTTACAGAAATCATTCCACACAAGGGTTAAGCGCCTCCCTTCACGATCAAGAGGCATAGGCTCAAATTTCATTGTCTTTTTAAGACTTTTAAATTTTTCAATGTCCATAATGGACGCTGAAATCATAACGATTTTTCTGACACGGGTCGGATGTTGGACCGCCATCTCCGCTGCGACTTTTGAACCTGTATGATGCCCCAGCAAATCTACATTATCTAATTCCAAATGCTCCAGTGCCTGCCACACGGTTCTCGCATAATCCTGAATTGTGACATAAGGGGTTTCCGGCGGGCGGTCAGACTCACCAAATCCATGATAATCTGGCGCAATGACGATCCGGTCTGAACTTGCCCGCGTCATAAAGTTTACATATGCCCCGCCCGATTGAGGGCTCATGTGCAAACAGATGAGAGGCGTCTGGGTCTCAATTTTAGGACGCGACATGCGCAAATGCATCTGCCCAAAATCAGTATCGGAAAAAAAACGACGAGGCTTAGGCATAGACTTTAACTAACTAAATTTTTGCGCCTGAACTAAGTAACGCTTGTGAATATACGGAATGAGCAAGAACGGTATTAGGCCAAAGACAATAGGCAGTGTAGCCATCGCGAATCGAATATTTTCTTCCCCAAAAACCCGAGTGGACAAAACACCCACGATAGTCGGACCTAGAAAGAGGCCTGCGAGGCTAATCACCATATAATATAATGCCACAATCTGGCCCCGTATCTGCGGAGGCGTAATGCGAAGCAGAGACGTAATGCCCATGGCCGACATGATACCCATGCCCATAATATTTACACAAAGAATAGCGTAGGCGATTTCGGGTTTAGGCACAAACATAGAAATGATGGATGTAGATACCATCATGAGAAACCCTAAAATCATCAAACGGAATGAGGCATCGACCATGCCTTTTTGGCTAAATTTATCTGAGAGAATGCCGGTTACGATAACTGTAACGGGGCCAAAAACTAATAATCCAATCCCGTTAATGTAAGCATATTTCTCTGCTGGCCATCCCCACGTCCGTGTGAACGTCGCAGGTAAAAAAGCTTGGCTATAAGCAATGATTGTCATCACGCAGACGAGGGATAATACACCGCCGATAACGGCAAAATTATTGCCGACATATCTCGCCGCGTCCATCAAACTATTTCCGGCCAACCCGACGTCTTCGGACGTAACTTCACGCCGTTCAGGGTCCCGCATGAAGACAAAAAACAAGCCGACTAAAATGCCGGGTAAGCCAACAGCAAAAAACGTGGCCTGCCACGGTGCGAGCGATCCGACTAAGGGCACGTCAATCGATGACGATGATTTTGCCCAGTCCAACACAGCCCCACCAATGAGATAGGCAATGCCGCCCCCCATAGACAAGGCCGCTGTATATACCGCGATGGGTTTTCCGCGTTTCTCTGGTGGAAAGCTGTCGCCAATGATCGACATGGCAGATGGACTTAACGAGGCCTCGCCAATACCGACGGTCATACGCGCAAAGAACAACTGCCAAAAACTCGTGGCTAGACCTGAAATAGCTGTCGCAGCCGACCACACAATCAGTCCAGCAGAGACAATCCATGTGCGCCGTGCACGGTCAACTAACCAGCCAATGGGTATCCCCATCGTCGCGTATAATATGGCAAATGCCGGGCCAAATATAAGACCGATCTGCTCGTCGGTAAGACTTAAATCCGCTTTAATGGGTTCGATTAAGAGCCCAAGAATTGATCTATCAATGTAACTGAGCACATATGCAAGCGTGAGCATCGCAACAAGAAACCATCCATACCCAGACGGCGGATAAGGCTTCTCTGATATATTATCGGGTCTCTTTATTTCGGTCATATTATCCCAATGCGGCTAAACAGATCACTTTCATTTAAAAAGGCGGCACTTTCTCAATGCCGCCCTCGTAAAATTATATCGAAAGGAATTATAATTTTAGAACTTATAACGTCCGCGAACACCGAACTGACGTTTATCACGAAGGCCTTGCTCAAACCCAAGCGTACTAAAGTCGAAGAATGGCGTTGCCGCACTCAAATCTCTAAATCGATTAATAGCTGTCGCATGGTTAGCATCCGTCACATTTGTAACAAAGAATTCCAAACGATACGCCTCGACATCGACCCCAGTTCTCAGATTTACTTGAACACCGTCCTTTGCAAATGTTAGATTAGTCTCATCAGCAAAGCGTTTGCCTGTATAAAGGCCATCCGCGCGCGCAAACCATTCCATACCATTCGCGAAATCCCCTTCGGCGACGGCAGACAATGAACCACTCCATTTCGGGAACCGTTCTAATGTCGACCCAGACGCGTCGGTGACACCAAAGACTTCTAAGAAGTTAGCCGACTCAAAGACTTTATATTCTCCATCCAAGTAACCGACTGTCCCCTCAAGTGAGAACATATCATTGAAGTTATAATTACCTTCAAACTCAAAACCTAAAATTTCGGACTTACCCGCATTTACATTATGATTGACCTGCAAAGGACGTCCACCGCCTGGACGCGTGATAAAATCTGAACGTCTAAAGCCTTGGTTCTTACGCTCCATAAAGAATGCTGCGAGTTGGAAGGCCCCACGGCCATCTGGCAAGCGAGACTTTATGCCAATTTCGTAATTGTCCAGCTCTTCTTCTTCGAATGTAATGTCGGCAGTCGGTGCGATGGCCCTTAGCTCAGCAAGTGACGCTGCCGACAAAGCGACCACAGCAGGGTTATGTCCACCCGGCAAGTTACCGCGCGAAAATTGCGCATATAGCAAAGTGTCATTGTTAAGCTGATAGTCTAGCGTCACACGGGGTAGGAATTTTTTGAATTCTGTTTTTTGGACGAGTGATGACTGGTCTTGCAAATTACCATCATTTGATATTTCGTCAATTTGGTACCGACCTTCGACGGCGGCACTGAATTTGTCGGTAACTTGGTAATCAAGGCTACCGAAGAAGCCCAAAGTCGAAATCTCTTCTTGACTGAAACTACCCGATCCAAACGCTCTGCCTGAGCCTAACAGAAAATCACCATTGCTCGTAAATTTCTCGTAGAAGTAATTGACACCGCCAGACCAATCCAAACGGTCATCCATAAACGACCCGCTGAGTCTTAACTCGTGAGACACATCTTCAAATTGACGCGCCGCAAATGACCAGAATTGAGGATCGCTCGAATCGTCGGCATCCCGCAGCAGATTAACTTCTTCATAATTATATCCAGAAAGCGATGACAGAACAACGCCATTGCCAAATTCAAGATTGAAACCGCCACTCACCCGAAGGTTTTGACGGTCCAGTCCAAGCTCTGACCGAAGTGGCCCGTTCAACAGGAATAAGTTGTTCGTCGCTAAAAACCCTTGAAGGGCGGCCGGCAAATCTGTGTCCAAAGCTGGCGAATTTATCGGAGCCGCGCCGCAAATCGTTGTATCTGTCGCAGGTGCAAACGGGCCACAATTATGATCAGCGAGGCCTGATAGAGACACGGGCGCCGCGCCGTCTTCATTCTCAAAATAATTTACACGGATATTCGCGTCAAAATTATCGGACGGCGTGAAAAATATACCACCGCCGACAGACCACGTTTGCTCATCCCCTAGCCGATCACCAACACCCGGATTTTCAAAATGACCTTTTTTATCACGGAGAGATCCGCTTAAGGTCATTTTGACACTGTCACCCGCAATCGGGCCGCTGACCAAGCCTGAAACCGCATACTCTCCAAGAGTTTGCGCTTCGGCAGATACAGTGCCACTGAACTCATCGCCCGGTGTTTTCGTGATATAATTTACGGCACCGCCAAAAGTATTTCGGCCGAAATATGCAGACTGCGGCCCTTTAATAATTTCAACGCGCTCAACATTGTCGAGCTGAATACCTTGGACACCGCCAGATACAAATATGCCATCAACAAAAACCGAAGCCGCTTGGCGAGTCGGCGCTGAAGAATTGATACCCAACCCACGAAATCTAGGACCATTGTCAAAACGACCCGGCAGGCCAACGAATGCTGGATAAGAGAATCCAGGTGTGAATTCCGGAAGGCTCGTAATGTCAGTTAAACCTAACTCTTGAATTTTAGCTTCATCAAATGCCGTGATTGCAATTGGCACGCTTAGAACCGATTCTTCTTTTTTTCGAGCCGTAACGATAATTTCATCAGAGTCCTGCGCTACTACGCTAACGGGCAGTAATAAGGCCGCTATCACAGAAATGGATGCTGTATATTTTAAAAGTGTAGAATGATTCATAACTGTAAGTTCCCCTTGTTTTTTTGGCTGAAGCCTAAATCAATTGCTACGGCTTCAGAGGCACGCGGAATTGCTTTTTATCAAACCCGTAAGGATTTATCATATAAAAAATACACATATACATATATATTGCATTTATAGTTCATGTGTTACAAATTCGCAACAAAATAATACCTCTCATATTATTCGCATATATATATATCAAATATATAGTTGAATATTTTTTCAAGGAAATTAAGATAGAATCACAATCTCTAAGGGATGACTAATTTTAAAATGAAAAGCTTACTCATCTCAATTCACTTAGGTCGACCCAAAACACCTCATTCACGTGCTACAGACCTTCAGACGGCGACCTAAATGTATATGTCACCCAAGCGAAATTCTGCGTCTCCCAACCCTCTTCCAAAGTCGGTTTGCGCAACGAAATGCGAATCTAGTTTAGTTGAAACCACGTCAGCCGCCGCGTTAATATCCGATAGGATAGTTACTAGTGAGGACTATCACTTAAAAAAGGGAGATTTTCTTCAAGTCTATTCTTTAAAGCCAGACCATGTGTTTATAATATTAAAAGGCGTGATCGGATTTTATAAATCACACAAACTTAAAGATCGCCAGATCACGCATTTATTGTTTCGCAACTCTGTAGTCGGGCTGACAACACCCCCTCAGAACTTGGAACTTATTGCTCTGGACGCGACAACAATCCGATCATTTCCTGCCGCGGCTTATAAATCAATACTCACAAACCACCCGCATATCGCACTGAGACTTATCGATAGCCTCTCGCAGGAATTAAATGAGAGCCAAAATCACTCATACATAACGGGACGTTTGAGTTCCGTGGCTTCGGTCGCGGCTTACATACTATTTATATTCGAAAAGCAAGAGTACCTCTCTAAGTCTTCGAAAAACACAAATGAGGTAAGGTTGGTCTTAAATAGATCTGAAATTGCCGATTATCTAGGCCTTACATTTGAAACGGTAAGCCGGTCATTCTCTACCTTAAAGAATAAGGGTGTTATCGCGCTCTCTGACTCAAAAACAGTAGAAATTATCGATGCACCTTATCTTAAGTCCCTCTTCTAGATCGTAATTCAGTGAATTTACACAGACAGACCTAAGGCACTATATTATGATTTTATGGTAGAGGGCGATACGATGATCTTTTACGAGTTTTTTCACAGCTTTAAGGTGGGACTTTGAATTTTGACGTATTCTCTCGCTTGGGCCTACAATTCCAAGTACGTAAATTTGATTGGATCCCGGAATCTTTATTGGAAAGCAGATTGCGCCAATTCCTGCAATCGCGAGGTCACACCTTGTCGCCGCCCCAGTGTTTTGAATGTTTTCACGAATATCCTCAACAAGAGCGTAATCGATCTCGGAGAATTGAATAGAGTCCGTAACCTTCAAATTTGAAAAATAAGCCTCCAGTTCAGTTTCCGATAAGGGCGCTAATGACACTAAACCTGTCAGAGATTTTGTAATCATCATGTCTGTACCCGGCCGAGAGCTCACCCCTATCTCATAGAGACACTCTAAGCCTTTGACGATTTTAATACCGTTAGAATGCTGCCGAGATAAATTAATGGTCTCTTTTGTGACCGCATTCAGATCAGACATGAATTGATTTAACCGCCGGTTCTCTGCAAGAGAGTCCCTCACCCAATCGACAACCATCGGTAACTTTGAAGACGGTTTATAGGTCCATTTGGGGTCCCCATAGGTAAAATAACCCAATACCGTCATTGTCTTTAACAACTCGTGTGTGCTGGCTAAGGGATACCCTAATTTCGTCGCAATCTCCACGGGGGGCATGGCTTTTTTTGTTTGATCAAAAAGCTCAAGAATTTCAAAAATACGGCTAGCCGATTTTACAATTTTAGTGCTCACAACTCACCTCCCACACAATCCCAATTATATGCATACATATATGAATTGAGCTCGACAAGTCTACCCAAAAGGCTCAGTTCGTTACCGTTTTCAAATAAGCTATCAGGGCTTCGCGATCTTCTGGTTTTTTAATTCCTACAAACGCCATACTTGTTCTGGGTACAAGAGACCTAGGTTTTTCAATCCAAGCGTCGAGCGTTTCTTCGGTCCAGACTATTCCCGACTCCTCTAACGCTTTAGAGTAGTTGAATTCTTCTTTTGCTGCGGCCTCCGCCCCAAACATACCGTGTATATTTGGGCCAGTACCATTATTACCGCCCACATCAACTGTGTGACAAGACTTACATCTGAGAAACATGCGCTTGCCCCGCGCAAGGATTGGATCAACATCTTCTGCAATCTTTTGAGTTTCTGGCTCGTATTTTGACTTTACTGTTTGAGAAGATTCCATTTCCGTAGACACCACCACAGGTTTACGTGTAGCATTTTGTAACGGCTCTTCTGTACGGGCTCCACATCCAATCAATAGGCTAGGCAGTACAAAAAGAGCGAATAATTTGTTCAACATCATAATTTTAAAAACCTCAAAGATATCGGGGCAAAGCATCCATGGATGGATCATTTATTAGTCTAATAATACGGCTTAAAGCCTGAACTTTTTCTCTCGGAACTTTTATCGTGTTCGCCAAGGTTATACCGTCTTCGAGGCGCCCGTGCCGAACTAATCCCCAAGCCAGATCACGCTGACCCGCGGCCTTAAGGGATGTCGCTGAGAGAAAAGCTGCATCGGGCAGTTCACTCACTAATTTTTCTGACAATTCGATATTGTTTGTAAAAGCAGCGGAACCCGCAACTTCATAACGTGAAAATGAAACCATCATTTTTGAGTTTTCTTGCTCAATCAACGTTATGGCATCTTCGAGGATTGTGAGGGTTTCGCTTAATTGGCCCGCATCCGCGAGCCGTGTTGCAATCCGGCTGGTAGCGCGGGCTTTTTCTTGATATTTAGGCGCCTTCTGAGCCGCCGAGAGGGCCTTACGGAGATATTTATTCGCAAGCTCCATATATCCCAAGATAAAATAGCTATAGCCAATGTCGCGCAATATTCCCGCTGAAAAATATTTATTGTCCTGCGCATTCGCTAGCGCTTCTGCCTGCGATTGAAGCGCGTCAACAATGTCTTTCTTTCCAGACTTTGCAGCCTCAGACATGACGTCTGTTTGCGCAATCGCCTTATAATATGTGAAATCCGTCGTGATTTCGTCGAGCAGTGAAAGCGCGGCATCGAAGTCACCCTGTTTAGCAAAAACAGCCGCAATCTCTCTCTGAGTACGTCCGCGATAGGCGTTCGCCAAATCTCCGTTTTGCGAAAGCGACATAGCTAACTTTCGAGCTTTCTCGGGACTTTCATGAACAGCACGCGCGGAGACAATTTTACATAAAATATCGACTCTTTTTCCAGCACTTTCAGTTCCCTCTCCGTAAGCCTGTAATTTATTTAAAATAGGCAAAACGGAGGCATTTTGCGTCATGCTTTTCAGAGCCAATGCGATGTCAGCAGCGGCGGCATCGCGCGCCTTAACATCGACAATACTATCGAGCCTTAGGGTGGCTTGCTCAAGATAAGCCCAAGCTTCCGAACGACCTCCCTGACTGTCTTCCTGACTGTCTTCCTGACTGTCTCCCTGACTATCTAGCGCCAAAGCAAGCTCAGTTGCACTCGCCACCCAATCAGAATGACTTTCTATCGTTGCAATGGTCTCCTTGGCAGTCTTTAGAATACACTTCGCGGAAACATCATTTGAAACGCATACGGTTTCACTCACGACAGGCTGTTGATTTTTACACCCCGTCAAAACTGGGCCCGCAAAACATAAAATGGCTGATGAAATGAGAAGGGCTTTGCGTTTCATAACTATAAATCCTAATTCGCGTTACAGAGTATCAGCGACTTCAAATGCTGCGCGCTCTCCAGACTCCATCGCCCCTTCCATTCCGCGCGCGGCAACTGCCGTATGCTCACCTGCAAAGTGGATGCGGCCGGCTGGAAGGCTCATATTTTTTCCAAAACTCGACAATTGTCCTGGCTTCCAAGCGGCGTAAGCCCCGCCTGAGAAGGGGTCTAACTGCCAAGACCAAAACTTTACAAATTCAAGCGCGCCTTTTGTACTTGGACGAATACGCGCAAGGTATTCCAAAATGTAACGGCTTGAAGCTTGCGGTCCCATTCTGTCTAAGTGATCGGCGACGCGGTCATTTGCAAACGCCATAAAACTCGTAATTTTTTCAGGATGATTGGGATCGTTTCGTAGAGCGTTAAATCTCGCCGTGGGACCGTCGGACCATATTGAAGGCGGCAGACCGTCCTCTTCCCAAAACTTGCGTTTCGGAATAAAACTGAGATGCGTAACATTTGTATACCCCAGCGTACGGATTGCGCGATGTTGGTCAGCCGGCATTGGCGCGTCAATATCAATGAGGCGTAACGCAGAGAAGGGTATCGTTACGATCACGCGCTTCGCTTTAAGAACCTGCCCGTTTTCTAAGTGGACTTCGCCGTGATCCTTTTCGTGGCGAATGCCCACGACCTTTGTATTAAAATGGACTTCGGTCTTTAACCCTGTTGCCATGCCCTCTGGTATGCGCTGATTGCCGCCAATTCCTGCAAAAGGAGATCCCTCTCTTTTTATCTTTGAACTCATTTGCCCAAACGTCATGATATTATACATCATCAATGCAGATAGACCGTGCGGACCGTTTGAATCGCCGTAGCTCATATTGGTTCCGACCGCGAGCTCAATAGCTCTCTGATCAAAACCCTTGTTTTCCATATACTCATAAGCCGAGATATCGAATTTTGCGTATTCCTTTTCCACGAACTGTTCAGCCGCTGTAAGAGGATTATCTTTCGAATATAGACCATACTGAATAAGCCATGGCAGTGTCTTTTTGTGAGCGTCGGGCATGGGATTAAGTGGATGCTTTTCCCATTCATCAAACAGGATATGCTCTCCGCGAATATTGAGCATAGAGATATCGCGCTGTGGAACGGTTCGCGGCCTCTCTTTACCAAACCCCACACCATACTTTTCCATTGCCCCCAATAGCCGACCATAGCTTGCGCCAATACCGCTGCCGCCAGCTTCAGGTTGACCCGGGACATCATCCATTGTGTAGAGACGTCCGCCAACACGGTCCCGTCCCTCTAACAGAGTGACAGTGTATCCCATTTCTTCGAGCAGAAGTGTGGCATTGAGCCCAGATAGCCCAGCCCCAATAACGATCACATCAGAATTCTGATAAGCCTTACCAATAATAGGCGACGTTTTGAATTTAGATGCTGATTGAGATTTAGAAGTACCAGACTTCGATTTTGTTGTCGCCTCGGACGCCCCCACACCCTCCTTACCACATCCCGTTAATGTCGCGACTGTGCCAAGGGCACCAGCTGTAAGGATTTTTCGGCGAGAGACATTCGGTACGGGGCGACTCATCTATGGAACTTCCTTTACATTTGCGTGTAATCTCATTCAAAAAACACGCTTCTACATATTATATTTATATAAATGCAGATATATTTATCGTCCATGACAGATATCAATCAAGATTAAATTAAATCTGAATATAAAACAGAGGACATTGAGGAGAAAGACATCATGCGCAACGAAATTAAGAAATTTACAAAAATCTCCATCCTAATTGCAACAGGAGCTCTGGCTTTGGGCGCATGCGCCTCCCCCGAAAACAGCCAGGACGCTGTAAAAGCACCAGCCGTCTCGACCATTAGCGACGTTAACTTCGTTGAGGGCATCGATAAATTGTATAATGCGGAGACGCGCTATGAATATTCAAAAGCCGTTGAAAGCCTCCAAGCTGCGTACAAGTCAAACCCTAACAGCGTAGAAACAAAATTTCATTTAGCCTATGCATATTTAAAGCGCGGCAAGTATGACAAGTCAAAAGCGCTTTTAGATAGCCTCAATGACGACGATAAGGGTCTCACAAAAAGCCAAAAGCTCTGGCTACCAGCCTTAACGGCAAAAGTTGATGACCAAACTTCTGTTGAAATTAAAGCCTGGCAGAAGGTTGTTAAAAACGAACCATTCGACCGATGGGCATGGTATGAACTGGCCGCCGTGCAATCCACTGCGGAACTCTATGCGGATTCAGCGAAATCAGCGGAAAAAGCCTTAGAGGCAGAACCAGATCCGGCAAAGTGGGAATCCTCATGGATCTATTATTTACTGTCCAAAGCTTACTATCGATCAGGCCAATATGAGGCCGGAATCGCTGCTGCACAAAAAGGCAAAGACAATAAAACAACATGGCGCTCTACATATTTTCGTCAATCGCTCGCAGGTTTAAAGTCAGGTCAGCTTACAGATCACAAAAAAATCGTTGAAGAATATATCGATGTATCCAATGCGGAAGGGCGAAATAACATAACGTACACTTATGCAAATGTGGCCCTATTTTATCACGAGCTCGGAGACCTTGAAAACGCAGAGATCTATGCTCGTAAAGCCTATAAAGAAGACCCTAAGGGTTACCAATCATGGGCATTGGGTTTCATACTTGCCGATAATGGTAAAGCGAAAGAAGCTCTAAAAATTTTGACTGAAGGCGCAGAAAATTTTCCAGAAAACAATTACGTGCACGCGGCCAAAGGCTGGGCAGAATACCGCCTCGGTAATGTCGATGACGCTCAACGCAGTTTTGCAAAATCAAAAGAGAAAACAAACCGCCGTAATTACAGTCTCGAAGGCATGGCCGCGGTCATTGACGAGGCGGTGAAAAACCCTAATGCCCCGAAAGCCCCGCAAATCCCTTGGCTAGGTTAGCCGCGGGCTGCATCGGATTGAGCATCAGAAACGTCTCTATGGATAACGATCTAAGCAGTATCCCGACAAAAGCCCCCTTCTGATGGGGCTATCTTCTGAGTGCAATGTGTTGGTCGGTATGTGCCAGAAGGTAGTGGCGGAGACGAAGGGATTCGAACCCTCGATGGGCTTATGACCCATACTCCCTTAGCAGGGGAGCGCCTTCGACCACTCGGCCACGTCTCCGAGCGGGGAAATGCCTTTTTTTTGAAGGTTTGGCAAGACTTCTTTTCAAAAAATACAATGTCGCGATATCCAAAGACAGAAATGACACTTTAAAAAATAAGCGCTAAATATAACTGGGTTTTGAAACGCTCTAGATTTCTTACGACAATCGGAGCGGCACGTTGCAACGCTCATTTGTGCCGACTGAAAATTCTGAAATGAGACAGGTTTTAACAGAGCCTATTTCACAGAAATCTATTCTTGTTTCAAAATAAAACCTATTTGTCTCTTTTTACAAAAATAAATATTTGGGCCAAATTTAATTTGGCGCCTTAAGGTTTGACAAACTCGGTTTTTCTGAAAACTTACAATTTACGTTCAAAACCTTATGTTCGTAAGCCTGCATTAACCATACGCCGCCGCAACTGTTTTTTTTTGAACCACACCCCCGTGTTTTGGCCCTGCATTTGCGTGTCAAAAATTATCAGCCGTGTTTACGGGATCTTTTCCAGTTTAGCGTAAGTCTACGACAAGAATTGGCGGAAACATGCACACAAACAAACAAATTATGACACCAAAACATGCGCAAAACCCGAACGAAGAGAGCTCGTTTGTGGAAGATAACGCACGGGCTCAGCACGCGAAAATACCGACAGAGCACAGACGCACAAACGAAGAAAAGCGCCGTACAGTGCACCGCGATAATTTTGCGGAAACAATCAGGCCGGGATCTCGCGAACCACAGCAAGAAAGACGGCAACAACGTGTGCCTATTTCCGAATTGCATGTTCCAAGGAAACAAACAAACATCAATGCCCTGCGCTACGCCTTGCGCCTATCTGATATTTTTTGGGTAACAGCCATCATCATGCTCGGCTTGTTAAACTCTTATGTCGGATTAAACCAAAGAGGGATCCTCGCCTCAGTCGCTGCGGGTTTAGTCGGCGCTTTCAGTTTTATAGTCTTATTATTTTCCGTTAGCGCACATCAATTTAAAGCCGCCGAAACCTACAGTGATCATATGCGCAAAATCCTTATGGCGTCTGCGGCCGCGCTTGGAACGTGGTTGACACTGGCCCTGCTTGTGCGTCCAGAAACGTTCTTGCCCGACGCCCTTGCCAAAGCAGGCATCGCGGCAACATTGGCCCTTATGGTCTTGCATACGGTATATTATGGCCAAGCCAGACGTCTACATAGGCGCGGCGCGCTCACACCGACAGTTGTCATGCTCGGCGCGACAGAATCTGCGCGGCGTATGATCGAAGAGAATGCCAAGACACATGAATTGAACATAATCGCTATATTTGATGAGCGCTTATCACGCGCCCCGAATAATATTCACGGCGTGCCTGTTGTTGGTAAAATCAAAGACCTTTTGGATTGGACAGAACTTCCCTATGTTGACCGTATTGTTGTGACCCTGCCCGGCTTGGCCGAAGCGCGGAAACGCGAATTTGTTGAACAAGTGCGTCTTTTGCCTAATCGTATTGCCTTTGTGGACGACGAGTTTGAAGAGTTAGACCACGTGCATCAACGGATTTCACAAATCGCAGAGATCAGCTTGCGCGACGTAACCGCTCATCAAAAAAGTGGGCGTCACATCCTATTCAAACGGGTCATGGATTTTATCATCAGCGGCATTGCCTTGACGTTAGGTGCCCCTATTTTGCTCTTGATTGCGGTGCTCATCAAACGCGATAGCCCCGGCCCTGTCCTATTCAAACAGCCGCGCCACGGATTTAATAACCGTATTTTCCACGTCTATAAATTCCGCTCTATGCGGGTTGAGACCGAAGATAAAGAAGCACGTCAGCAAGTCACACAAGGGGATTCGCGGATTACGAAACTCGGAAGCTTTATCCGCAAGACCAGTATTGACGAATTGCCGCAACTTTTAAACGTCTTAAAAGGCGAGATGTCCTTAGTTGGCCCGCGCCCGCATGCGGTTGGCATGCACACAGGCGACGTTGAGAGCTATAAGCTTGTTGAAGAATATGCCCATCGTCACCGCATGAAACCGGGGATGACAGGTTGGGCACAGATCAATGGCTCACGCGGGCCGCTGCATACAGCCGAAGATGTGACGCGCCGTGTTCGTCTTGACATGGAATATATCGAACGGAGTTCTGTCATGTTTGATCTGATGATCATGTTTAAAACATTGCCGTGCCTTTTGGGCGATTCGGAAAATATTCGCTAATGCGCGTTTTTATCCGACATAATAAAGGGCCGAACCATGATCGGTAAATCCGCACTGGCTTACATTCCTGTGAATTTGGCCAATATCATCACAAGCTTTGGCACGATCGTTGTCCTCACCCGCCTCTTTTCAGGGGCGGAGTTTGGCATTTACGCGACCGCGATGATTACACTGCAATTTGTGCATATGGGTTTTTTGACGTGGATCGAAGCTGCTATGGCACGGTTCCAAGCGCGTGCGGAAAGAAATGATGACATAAGCTCTCATCTTAAAACGCTCTTTATCGCCGCTCTGTTTACTGCCGCTGTTGGATTTTGTTTAATTATGGGCGTCTTAATCGCCCTGCCCTTACCGCAAATGGTCAAAACCGTTCTGATGTTTGCAATTGGCTCAACCTGTCTACAAGTCTTCTTCAATCTCGGAATGGAAGCCCACAAGGCCGCTCACCGCATTCGAAGGTATAGCGTCATTTACACAAGCCAATCTATCCTTTCGTTTTCACTGGGTATTTTTCTAATCCTTGCAACGCCTCTGCGCGTCGAAGCCCCGTTTATAGGAATTGTCGTCGCCACAAGCCTATGCCTGATGATTGACCTGCCGTTTATGATAAAACGCATGAAAGGCGGCACGTTCCAAAAAGAAAAGCTGTCGACATATTTTAAATACGGCGCACCGATTTGTTTCTCGCTATTGCTGACCTATACGCTCAACTCTGCCGACATGTATTTAATCCTTGGCTTTATGGGGACCGAATCTGCGGGCCAATATAATGCGGGTTATAATTTAGCCAATCGCAGTTTGGAAATCGTCTTTGTCTGGCTGGCTATGGCGGTGACACCGATTGCGGTCACGGCCATGGAAAAAGTCGGCGTGGAGGAATCCAAAGAGGTTTTGAAAAATTACGGAGCGGCGCTTCTTTGGATTACACTGCCCGCAGCAACAGGGATTGCCCTTGTCGCAGAAAATGCAGGATTTATCCTCGGCGAATCCGTTCGCGAAGAGGCGGTAAAAATCATGCCTTTAATTGCTTTTGCAGGCGTATTTAACGGCCTCATCACATATTATGCGCAACGCGCCTTTATGCTGTCTGGGCGCACGGGGATGTTCGTGTGGTGTATGGTCCCGCCCGTTATTTTAAATATTGGCCTTAACCTGATTTGGATTCCAAAATTTGGATTGATGGGCGCGGTCTATGCGACCGTCCTGTCCTATGTTTTAGGTCTGATTATTTCTATCTGGGTTGGACGTAAACATTACCCCCTGCCCATTCCCGTTAAAGCCACCGCGCAAATTATTGTCTCTTGTATGGCCATGGCGAGCGCTGTGCACCTCTTGCCGATTCCTTCTGAATGGCCTGATGTCATTGCATTATTGGTTAAAGCCGCACTTGGCGGAGTGGTCTACCTGACTGTCAGTCTTGCGATCAACGCTGCAAATTGTCGGGGTCTCATTTTTGAAATTTTGAACAAGCTGAAACGCTCAAAAGACGAAAGCCCGAATGACACGACGCTGGACGGTTTGGAAAAGGCAGAGATTGCCTTATGAGTTTTGATATCACACATAGCCAAAATACGCACCCAGACTCGCACCAAGACTCGAATCCAAAACTGTCTGTCTTAATTCCGTTTTATAAAGATGATCCGACAGGTCTATTGACTGCCTTAGTCGCGCAATCCAACGCGTCGATAGAGATTTTAATTTATGATGACGGGACAGGCGATACGGACTTGACCGCGCATGTGAACGCACATGTCAAAGACGCCGCCCCGTCGCGCGTGACCTTGATTACGGCGCACGCAAATAAAGGACGCTCAGCCGCGCGGAACCATCTCCAGTCCCAAGCAAAGGCGGACTGGGTCTTATTCTTAGATGCGGATATGCGTCCGCAATCTTCTGATTTTTTGCAAAACTATCTGGATTTAATTCAAGCGGATGTCGCCGAAATCTTCTTTGGCGGGTTTACAGTTCTAGAGCACTCTGACACGCCAGAGCGTGAATTGCACCGCGTCTTATCCGAAACATCAGATTGCCTCAATGCGGCGCACCGCGAAAAAAGCGGCCCGCAACATGTGGCCACGTCAAATCTGTGCGTTTTGAAATCCGTTATGATCTCTGAAGGCTTTGACCCAGACTTTACAGGATGGGGTTGGGAAGACAGCGAATGGGCAGCCCGCGTCGCACAGACATACCGCCTGAGACATATCGATAATCCTGCTATACATTTGGGTTTAGAAACAACAGATACCCTGCTCTCGCGGTTTCGCGACAGCGCGCAAAATTATGTTCGGTTTACCAATAAACACCCTGATCTGGCCAAGACATTGAAACTCTATTCAACGGCGTACACGCTTAAAAAAGTGCCGGGGCAAGCGCTTATGCGTCCGCTCTTAAAGGCCCTTGTGAAGCTTCGCCTAATGCCCATTAAAATTAGAATCACAGCCCTTAAACTTTGGCGCGCGAGTTGGTATGCTGACGCCTTGCCCGAGGTTCAGATATGAGCTTGATTTACGAACCCTCCCGCAGCCTATCGTCGCGTATTAAACGCCGCATTGTGCCCTATCAGGCACAAAACCTGCAATCTGTGAAACTTAACCGCCCTATTGTCAGCTTTACTTTTGACGATTGCCCGCTCTCTGCGATCACTAATGGATTGCCGCAACTCGAAGCTAAAAACTGGCGGAGCACGGTCTATCTGGCCTGCGGTTTGTTTGATACGACCAATCACCTTGGTTTGCATATGGGCTGCGACGACGCCCGCGCAGTTCACAATAATGGTCACGAAATTGGCGACCATACGTTTTCTCATATTGACGCCAGTTCTTGCGAAGTTTCTGATGCCATAACTGACATTCGAAAAAACCAAGCTGAACTTGTGCGCCTTGGCCTTCCCGAGAGCGAGACCTTTGCCTACCCTTATGGTCAGGCCACGCCAGAGCTAAAACGCACATTGCAAACCTATTTCAAAGGGTCACGCGGGATTGCACCTATTGTTCACAGAAAATCTGTAGACCTGAACCAAGTCGGGTCCATGCCGCTCTTTTCAGGGCAGAGCTTTGATAAGCTTCTACGCGAAATAAAATCACTCTCCGCGTCTCCAGCATGGATGACAATCTTTACGCATGATGTGCGCGACACGCCGAGCAAATGGGGCACAACCCCGTCGCAATTAAGCGAGATTATTGACGCCGTCGAGCGCAGCGGCGCAGAAGTTATGCCCGTAATTGGGGCGATCAAACGGCTGGAGTATTTGGAACAATGACACAGGCGACCAAGAAAATTACCCTTAAGAAAAATGCACAAACTCACTCTTCTGCAATTGAAACCGATTGGAGTCAGGGGATTTCTATTATTATCCCAACATTTCGTAGACCTGACGGCATTAAAATCGCCTTAGAAAGCGTGCTAGAGCAGGACTCTACGGGCCGCATTATGGAAATCGTTGTGGCCGATAATGACCCCAATGCGGGCGCGCAGGATTATGTGACGACAATTGCCGAGACTTCGGACTTGCCAATTATATATAAACACATCCCTGAACCCGGCGTTTCTAACGCCCGTAACGGCGCCTTAGAAATTGCGCGGGGACGGTATATAATTTTTCTCGATGACGACATGGAAGCCACAGAGGGCTGGGTAGAGCAATTCCTAAACGTGTCTGAGAAATATAATGCTGGAATCGTCTTCCTGCCCGCCATTGCCGCCATGCCAGACCCCAATGACCCCTTAAATCAGTATATGGCCCCGTTTTTCTCGCGTGTTTTTGACGCGCCAGAAGGGATCATGGACCATTGCCTTGGGACGGGCGGATGTATGTTGGATTTAGACTTATGCCAAATGCCAAGCCCTGCCTTTGACCCCGCATTAAACGAAGTCGGCGGCGAGGATGATTTCCTGTTTAATCACCTTATGGACACAGGCACGAAAGTCGCGTGGTCACCAGACGCGCTGGCGCATGAACATGTCCCTGCTAAGCGCGCGACACCCGAATATCTGTGGACGCGCAATTTTGCCTTTGGCCAAGGCCCTACGCAATCTGCGGCGGATAAAGGCGTAAAAGGTATTTTGGAAATCATTAAATGGATGTGCGTCGGGGCTGTTCAGCTTTTGGTTTATGGATCGATTTACTTAGTTTTAAGAGCCTTGGGAAAACCGCTCTTTATGAAATATTTAGCGCGCACAGCGCAAAGCCTCGGTAAAATCCTATGGTGGGGAAATTTCACGCCCAGACTTTACGGTGCGGCGACACTGAAAGACTAAGGCCCAGCGCCTTTTGCGGGCGCTAAATATTGGGTAGAAAATATGACGTGCGCGGACGGTCGCGCCAATAAGGACGCTCGAACGCAAAGAGCTTGGCTGATGTCATAACAAAGATCACCCAGCCCAAATCATTCTGCTGCAAAATCGCACTTTCAGACATGGACAACATAAGAAACATCAAGGTCGAAAGTACGACCCAATAGGTCTCGATGCCGCCGCGTTTGATACGGTCAATCGCAAGGCCCAGCGTTATAAAATACTGAAAAATAAACGCGCAAACACCTAAAAGCCCGACAGAAAGCCAAAGCTCAATCCAACCATTATGCGCGGACGGAATGCCCCATTCGAGCATTAGACGCGTGTAATATGACGGCCCAAGCGGATCATCCCAATACACGCCATATCCATATCCAAGAAGTGGCTTTTGCTTAATGCTCAGGATCAGCGCGTCCCAAATATCGGTTCGCCCTGTTAAAGTACGGTCTTTCCCAATAAGCGCAAACATCTCGTCTGGAATTGCGTACATCAGCGCCAAAAACCCGCCAATACCCGCAACGATAGACCAAAGCAGTGGAATACGCAGAATTGGGAACCGCCTAAAGATACGCAAGAGGATAAATAAGATCATCGAGATCAGTGAAATCAAAAGCGCTGTCTTAGATGTCGACATAAGAACAAGGAAAAAACAAAGGAGTCCAGCAGGCACCCAGATAAAACCGCGCTCTGGCTTCATCGCAAATGCGCACATCATAAGAATAAGTCCGCGGCTCATTTGGCCGCCCAAATAGTTTTTCTCAACCCAAAGCCCGCGCCATGCGCCCGCATGGATTTCTTGCATCACACCGCGTGACGGTAATAAGACCGAGTATAAAAGCGAAAGAATAGCCAGAATTGCGAAAGCCGCTGCAAACCGTTGTATCAACTGGTTCCAATCGTACCGCGCGGCCAATGTCAGGCCAAATAAGGTACTGACCAATAAAGCGACAGACCGACGGGTCGTCAAAGCCGGGTCTACCGACCAAATCATGCTAAGCCCGCACAGCATGACACAAATAATCAAAATCGGATTAAATACGGCAAGCCTGACAAGTTGCGGTAAAATGCGCAAAGCGAGCAAGATCACGGTCATGTAAATCGGATACCAAAGCAATCGCGCAATCGGGTTTTCTTCGCCAATGCCAGCTTCGACAGGGAATAAAACCGTCATTATCGCACCGGTAAAAAACAGGATACAGAGAAAATATAAAGCGTGCTCTAAACCGTATAAAAGCCGAACGAGAATTGTATCACGCTGATTGTCGTTCAACTCTATCGTATAGCCGCGCGCAACCACGGCTCTATTGTCCTGTCTTTAAAACAGTCAGCCCTAAGAGGTTTTGCTCAACCCCGTCGTCATAACACTCATTTTCTGTATGCGCAGAGGCTGGCATTTTACACCCAACCCGCCCTATTGATCTTCCGATGACGGAATATATCCGGCCTGTCCAGGCGTCGGATAGGCAGAGGCTTGACCCGATGGCATGCCTGCGCCGCTGAGATACGGATTATTTTGATCTGCAGTTTGGGGATAAGCGCTGTAATCATAAGCCGCATTTCCGTCCATTGGCGCCCCGTAATACGGATCCTGCGCTTCTGGATTTTGGTAATAGCCCGTCGCGTCATAGCCGCCCGCATCATATCCCTGCGCGCCATGACCTTGAGTTCCGTAAGCCTGTGTCCCGTAACCTTGAGTCCCATAAGCTTGAGTCCCATAAGCTTGAGGCTGAGAATAAGATTGTGGCTGACCGCTTGTGGCGTAAGCCTGTGCTTCGCCCGCTTGCTCTGCGTAACTTGGTACAGACGCTGCGCTTGCGGCTGCAGCGGTTGCTGCAGGACCAGAAAAGGCCATAACGGGTTCTGGAATATAATCGTTCTGACGTCTGGCTTGTATCGAACGCTCTGTGGCCGCACTCGGTGCATACAGACGTGGATCAAGGAACACACGCAATAAACCGAGCATAAAGACCGTAAAGCCCCAACCGACCACCGCGAGCGCAAACATGATCATGCGTTGGTTTCTGCCTTTGCGCGGAAGATCAGAAACACTAATAATCCGTACATTCTCACTATCTGCTTGTGCTTGTTGCTGATTGATCAAAGCTTCTTGCTCTTTACTCGTATAGCTCTTGAGACGCGTATCGAGCGTCCCACGTTCTCTTTGCAGACTGCTAAAGGTCGGCGTTAAGTTATTGAGCTTTCGAACTTTCGCGTCCACTGAATCGAGTTGACGTTGCAAAGTAAATTCTTTTTCGCGGTAGCTATCTGCGGCCGACTGTAATGAATTTCTTCGCGTCAACAAAGCTTGGTATACCGTGTTAGGACCAACACGACGCCCACCTGCGGCGCGACCTGAATTAGAAACTGAGACTTCTTTTAAAAGACGCAATTCTTCTTGTTTCTGTCGCACAGGATTACTGCTTGGCAAATATTTGGCTAAAAGCTGTTTAAGCTCAAGCTCCGCTTGGGCCACACGTTGCGACGCACGGTCATCAACATAAAGGTCAATTTGCTCAGGCGTATCTCGGAGCTGATTTTCAACTGTCGCCAAAGCCGTCTCTGTTTCGCTCATACTCGCGCGGAGTGTGTTTAAAGTCGCGCGCAGTTCTTCGGTGCGTTTACGTGCGCCGCCCTGCTCTGAATCGAAATCAGAAATGTTATGTTTTTTAAGGAACTGTTGAATTTCTCTTTCATTGGCATCCAATTGCTCTTCTGTTGCGATACGGCGTTCCGTGATCACATCACTTGATCCTTCTACAAAGATATCTTTACGCGCATCCATATAGGCGCTGATGAACAGGTTTATTCCGCGCACAGCGATATCAGGATCTTCATGTTTAAAGACCAAATCCACGACGGATGACTTCGGCTTAGGGATTACAACGTAATTTTTATCGACATGCCTATAGAGATCCACGATCGCATTTTTCTTAGCAATCGGGTCACGGCCTGCTTTCTTAATTTTACTATATTGTGATTTTGCGAGACGCTTCTCGCCAAACTCGTCGCGAAGCTCCCCGACCACGCGGGCAATAATATCTGTGTTTTTCATCAGACCGATTTCGTTGAGCACGATATGGTCTGGCGTCAGGGTTAAACCCGATGACTGGTTATTACTCGTAACAGATTCGTATACATACTCACTGCCCAGCTGAACCAAAATTCGACCTTCGCCTTCATAGGTACGTTTCAAATCTTTGGTCATGAACCATGCAACCAAACACCCGACCAATAAAAGCGGTATCATCCATATAAGCTGTCGCGCGAATGATTTGAACATTTCGCCAATGCGTATACTCGGCATGCCATTCGCGTAATCTCCAACTGTCAGATCAGACGCCCGCATCTGTGAACGCCCGCCTGCCCCGCCATCTGACGCGTATCGACCTGATTGGGTCATATTGGTTCCTTAAAACTAACTCGTTAACGCAGTGGACTCTGTAAATTTTAATTTTTCGTTATCCATTCTTGTTAAGACTCTGAAAAAGTTAATTTTCTTCAGCCAAAGAGCAGATTTTATGAAAACAATGCCCAAAAACTGCGTAATCCTCGGTATTATAGGGGTTTTTTCGGTCTCATTGGCGACATCACATGTGTCATACGCCCAATCTTACCCCGTAAAAACGAATCACTTTGCACAAAACTTTAACGGTTATCCGGCCCCTTACGGCGTCAATACGGGCGATTTACACTTAAAACCGGGACCATTTTTAAGCCCTGTGCCAAATAATATGCCCGGAATGCAAAATAATTTTGTACTAAATTCTCCGTATCCGCCGCAATATATTCCGCACCCAACCGCCATGAGATCACACCCACATGCGGGTATGAACCCGGGACAAATGCAGAGACAAACCGTCAAAAGAGGCCGCTACGGAAACAGTGTTTCGTCCGTACAGCACTATAATGGGGGCAAAGCTATCCCTAAATATGATGGGTTTATGGGAAGACTCAAGGGCAAAAAAAACTTGCCTTACCAAGTGCCGGCTCCTCGTCCAGCCCCTTCAGATATGTTCCAAAGGTGGGTTGAATACGAACCCCAATACACATTTCATCCAGGCGATCAGCTTGATATTGTCGTGGCCAGTGCCCCTGAACTCTCTCGGACAATGACCATCGGGCCTGACGGTCGCGTGAATATGCCCCTTGTGGATTCGATCATGGCCGCAGGGCGTCCGCTCATGCAAATCCAGAATGATATTAAAGCACAACTCGCCAAACAACTTGTAGATCCTGCGGTCACAGTGACACCACGTGCCTTTGCACCCGCACAAATTTATGTCGGCGGCGAAGTCAATGCGCAGGGGACTTACGCCCTGCCCGGACCTGTCGGCGCGCTTGAAGCTTTGATAATGGCGGGCGGAATGCGAGCCTCGGCTAAGTCGAGCCAAATCGCCGTTCTAAGACGCGCGCCAAATGGCGGCATGATGATGCGGTCCGTGAATATCTCGAACGGTATCCGCAATATCCGCGAATATAATGATAATATACAGCTGCGTCGCGGTGATATTATCTTTGTACCTCGGACAACACTTGCCGAAGTGGGCGTCTTTGTTCAAGCGCTTCGCAGTGCCATTCCAGTCGACTTTAACGTCAGTTATAATATCGGCCAAGGCGGCGGCAATGATGCAGCCTTATTAAATAATGGCACGACAACGACGATTGTCCCCTAGACTTCCACACTTTTACTACACCGCCCTTTAAGGGCGGCAGTTTTTTAAGTTATTTGCCCCAGTAGGCTAAGTTGTAATGTGATTACAACTCTACAGCGGCAAATAGCTCTAAGCGCTCAGACGTTTGCGGTTTTCAGCAAGCCATCCACGGGCGGCCCGTTGTGCGAGTGTCAGATCTTCATGTGACATTTCGTACTTAAGCTCTTCGCGATAAGCTTTGGCAGGCAATGAGCCCATCATCGCCGCAAGGCTGAACCATTTATGTGCCTCGATAAAATCGGGACCCCGATCTTCCATTTCTGTTGAATATATCAATCCGAGACGAAAGAGATCTTCGGATTTTGCACCCGCTGAAACAGCTGCTTCAGCACTTTTAACTTCGACTTCAGTAAAGGCCATTGCCTCCCCCATAGTTACAATTTTTAAAAAACCTCTCTCAGAATCTGCATTTACTGAGAGAGCGGGAGCGTTCGAGACGTCATGTCTGTGTCAGCTCTTACCTGAACTTTCACGCGACAAGATAAATTAAAAGTTAATTGGAAAATTAGTTAATACTGAATAGAACAGATTAAATACTGTAAATACACGTTAAAACAAATATAAAATACGCGTATATTTAGTTAATTAAACATTATTTACTTGAAAATATAAGTATTCAACACACTCTAACAACAGTCTATACCGATTTTGGCACAGAATAGAATCTGCAAATGCGGTCTGATAAAACTGAAAAAAACATGCGATTTGATGTTTTTATTGGCAAAACTCAACACACATTAACGCGCAAATTCCAAATTTTTGTTGAAAATTCAAGCATTTAGCGTGTTTTTAACTTGGATAGGGTTTTAGCTTGAGGGCAAACTGCGCTGAACAGCAGGTCTTTCAGACATTTTTCTATACCATGTCTGCAAATTCGGAAGGTGGGCAAAATCATCCGTAATGACATTCGGCACGATCCACGGAAATATCGCCATATCTGCGACAGAATACTCATTCGTAATAAAGTCTTGCCCCTTTAAGCGCGTATCCAAAACATCGTACAGACGTAGAATTTCGTTTCTAAAGAAACCGTCCGCATCTGTATTTATATCCTCTGAAGATAAATCTTCAAAACGGAACGCAAATTCACTCACAGGGCCAAGCGACGCCGTTTGAAACATCAACCATTGGTCAACCTCGACCCGTGTCCGAGCGCGAATAGGATAGAATGCGCCGTGTTTGCGCCCAAGATATTGCAATATAGCCGCGCTGTCGAAAATAGAGAGGCGCTCTTCTCCGGGACCTTCAGGATCAACCAGAACGGGCACTGTGCTATTTGGGCTCATCTTTTTAAAGGACACCTTTAAATGGGCCTCTTTAGACAGGTCAACGAACCGCACCTTATAAGGCAGGCGACATTCTTCGAGGAATATCCTAATTTTACGCCCGTCAGGCGTACCTCCGCAATACAGAATATATGGCTTAAGCCGCTCAGTCATAAAAAGTCGCGAGCGCCTCAAGGGGTGCACGATCCGCGCGTAAATCATTCACAGCCGCCGCGTCGTTTCCGTAACCAAGAGACAGACCGACAAGGACTTCATCGTCCGCGTCTATATTCAAATGCTCTGACAAAAGTTTTGGCCATTGACGCCACCACCCTTGCGCCGCCGTATGCAGGCCTTCTTCGCGCGCCAGCAACATCAGGCTTTGCAGGTAAATCCCGACATCCATATATTGCGGCATTTCAAGGCGTTTATCGCCTGTTATTATAATTCCGACAGGCGCTTCGAAAAATTTAATATTTTGCATCAACCACATTAAGCGGCCAAGCTTATTGTCTTTCTCTATGCCGATCTTGGCATACATATCTTCGCCAAGCTTATAACGCCAAGAACGCTGTGGCTCCCAGAGGGGGCTTGGATAGGCGCGGTAGGTCGGCTCTTCTTGTACGCCGCTCTGTGCGCGCTTTACGCCTGCCTCAGTTAAGGCCTTAAGCGCAGCGCCCCGAAGGACATGAATTTTCCAAGGTTGAAGGTTTCCGCCAGACGGTGCACGCAGGGACGTCGCAAGAATACGTTGTAAGACCGCGTCAGGCACAGGCGTATCCAAGAAGTCCCGAACCGTAATACGGCTCTCTAGCGCGTCTGTGACGCTTGCGCTCTTATCTGTCGTTAAACTCATTTTTCTCTCTTTTTGAAACGCGAAAGCCAATCTAAAACGACGTAATCTAACACATAGATAAAAACTCCGACACCAATCGAAAGATCAAGTCTCTGTGTTTTTTGAAAGAACAAATAGCCTATGCCCCCGCCAATAAGCAGCGCCCCAAAAGCAGGCCCTTCTTTTATCGTCATAACCCGTCCCGAAATCCCCGTTTTGTGAGTACCCTCTCCGCGCTGTACTAACGCCAATGTCAATCACATAAGATAAAGACGTAGCGCATATTTTCTATCGCGCCAATAGGTCTAACGCAGGGACGCTCATGCAAAAATTTTGCCAGTTCTGAAATATACACAGACGTTTTTGTCTCTGTATTGCGACGCTGTTCATTTTTAGCCGTCTCCTAAGGGAGAAGGTGTTGCGGGGAGAAGGTGTTCGCGGAGCGACAGATGAGGGCCCCCGTCTCCGCTACATGCCCAACTTATCTTTCAGGATTTTGTTCACGGCTCCTGGATTGGCTTTGCCTTGGGAGGCCTTCATCACCTGCCCGACAAAGAAACCCAGCAGTTTCGGGTTTTCTTTGGCTTTTTCGACTTGGGCAGGATTAGCATCAAGCGCCGCTTGCACCATGGCTTCAATCGCGCCCATATCGGTCACTTGCTTGAGGCCATCGCGTTCAATGATGGCGTCGGCCGAGCCTTCGCCGTTGAACATTTTCTCAAACACATCTTTGGCGATTTTGCCTGATATTGTGTCGTCCAAAATACGGTCTATCAATCCGCCAAGCGCATCAGCAGAAACGGGACTGTCTTCTAGCTCGACACCCGCCTTATTCAGCGCGCCAAATAATTCAACCATTGTCCAGTTCGAGGCAATCTTAGCGTCACGGCCTTTCGCCACAACTTCGTAGAAATCGGCTTTGTACTTATCGCCCGTTAGGATACGCGCGTCATATTCAGGGATACCATAATCCGCTATAAAGCGCGCCTTACGAGCATCTGGCAATTCTGGAAGGTCGGCTTTAATCGCGTCGACAAAGCTCTGCTCTAATTTTAGCGGCAGCAAGTCAGGGTCAGGGAAATAACGGTAATCATGCGCGTCTTCTTTCGATCGCATCGTCCGTGTCTCGCCTTTGACACTATCAAAAAGCCGCGTCTCTTGGTCAATCGTGCCGCCTGCTTCAATGATTTCGATATGGCGACGCGCCTCATAATTGATGGCTTGGCGAATAAAGCGCATAGAGTTGACGTTCTTAATCTCGCACCGCGTGCCGAGCTCTCCGCCAGGACGACGAACAGAGACATTCACATCGGCCCTTAAATTACCCTTTTCCATATCGCCGTCACATGTGCCGAGCGCGCGGACAATCCCGCGTAGCTTATCGACATAAGCCGACGCCTCTTCTGGCGAGCGCATATCAGGCTTGGACACGATTTCCATCAGCGCAACACCGCAGCGGTTCAAATCGACATAAGTTTCGTCAGGCGACAGGTCATGCACAGATTTTCCCGCATCTTGCTCTAAATGCAGGCGTTCAATCCCAACCGTCACAGATTCGAGGACATTCCCGTCCGCATCAATCGGCAGGATATCAATCTCGCCCTCACCCACAATAGGGTTCTCAAACTGTGAAATTTGGTAGCCTTGCGGCAGATCGACATAGAAATAATTCTTACGGTCAAAGCGCGAAAACAGATTAATCTGCGCGTTCAGTCCCAGCCCCGTGCGCACCGCTTGTTCGACACAAAATTCGTTCACCACAGGCAACATGCCCGGCATGCCCGCATCCACGAGCGAGACCTGCGTATTGGGCGCAGACCCATATTCCGTAGATGACCCTGAAAACAGTTTCGAGTTTGACGCGACTTGGGCATGGACTTCGAGCCCAATAATGATCTCCCAATCCCCAGTCTCGCCAGACATCCAATCTTTTTTATCCGCAATGCGGGGGGCTATAAACATTTTACGTCTCCACTATTCTATACTTAGCCGAGGATAGGGAACATGTCCCCTCACCCGCCCTTCAGGCACCCTCTCCCAAGGGAGAGAGTTTACCATACACTATACTACCACTTTTCCCTTCTCCTTTGGGGAGAAGGTGTCACGAAGTGACGGATGAGGGGAACTAAGAGTCCCCCACACACGCCGTAATATGCCTTAATACATCTTCCAGATTATTGTAAATCTCTTCATTCCAAAATCGCATAACGCGGTAGCCCTGATGTTCCAAAACCTCTGTCCGCTTGCGGTCATATTCTTTCTTATCTTCGTGTGACGGATCATCAATCTCTATAATCAGTTTTTCGGACTCGCACAGAAAATCGACTGTGTATTTATCAATGGGAACTTGCCGTCTAAATTTTAACTCTAGAAACCGCCTGTTCCGAACCCGTTTCCAAAATATCGCCTCTGCTTTGGTTTGTTCCTTCCGCAGGTGACGGGCAAATTCAACAGATGTCTTAAAGGGCGTTTTCATATCCCCTCACCCACCCTTCGGGCACCCTCTCCCCAAGGAGAGGGGGTTGAAACCAATTTCTTCCTCACTTCCCTTCTCCTTTGGGGAGAAGGTGTCACGAAGTGACGGATGAGGGGAGATGGATTTTAGTTTCATATTTGTCTTCAATAAAATTATTTTGAAAAATTTTTGTCAATTTAAAACTTCATTTGACCATTTCTTCGCTAGTTCCTCATATCCAACATACAGCTTCGCATTGGGATTTAACTCTCTAGACCTCAAAATGAAAGCTTCACAATATTTCCACTCATTTAAAATAGTTGGCCCTAGTAGTGACTTAAATAAATCATCATCCAGATTACCAACTTTTATTCCATAAGCCATGAGTTCACGTTGATTTAGATGATTAGTAAGAATGTCTCTCATCCGACCATTATCGTTTTCATCATACTCAAACAACATTCTAATAATGTTTTCTGGATCAATTAAATCTGCTGAATTTGGTACTTTTCTAACAACTTCACGTAGCTCCAAATGCAAATCAACATGTTGAGATAAATAATCTAATGATGCCTGCTGAGAAGATTTTTTATTCGTTTCTACAATATTATCCACGGCTCTTTTTGCTTGAAAGAGCGCAACCCAAAGCAAACCAAGAGTTGAAAACGCTGCAATATAAGCTGGTAAAGAAGAGTTGAAAAACTCAATTCCACTAAACACAACGTCACTCACGCGCCCGCTCCGTTCGAGATAAATCTCTCACTTCGCGGCGCAACAGCCATTTGATTCACAGGATCAAATGTCACGTTACGACCACCACTTCTCCGGCTTACTATCAAACCCCGCCGCATCCTCCAACGCACTCGCAGCCTTAAACACCGTCGCCTCATCCAGTGCCCGACCAATAATCTGGAGACCCAATGGCAGGCCGTCTTTATCCAATCCCGCAGGGACAGAAATCCCCGGCAGGCCCGCCAAATTCGTCGTGACCGTGAAAATATCATTCAAATACATTTGCACAGGATCCGTGACTTTGCGGCCTACGGCGAATGGCGCACTCGGCGCCGTCGGGGTTAAAATCGCGTCGCAGGTCTGCCACGCATTTTCGAAATCCTCGACAATCCGTGTGCGGACTTTTTGCGCGCGCAGATAATAGGCGTCGTAATAGCCTGCGGATAAAACATAAGTCCCGATCATGATGCGGCGGCGGACTTCGTCGCCAAAACCTGCTGTGCGGGTCTTGTCATAGGTGTCGTTCAAATCATCGCCGTCCACGCGAAGACCGTAACGCATACCGTCATAGCGCGCGAGGTTTGAGGACGCTTCCGCAGGCGCAACAACGTAGTACGCAGGAAGAGCATATTTCGTATGCGGCAATGTAATCGGCACGATTTCCGCACCCGCCGCTTTCATCCATTCCACGCCTTGATCCCAAAGCGCTTGAATCTCCGTCGGCATGCCGTCAATCATATATTCTTTGGGAATCCCAATGCGCAGACCTTTGACCGACTGGCCGCACGCTTCTGACCATTTCGGCACATCGACGTTAAGCGACGTACTGTCTTTGGCATCATAGCCCGACATGCTCTCGAGCAAGATCGCCGCGTCTTTTACCGTCTTAGCAATCGGCCCCGCTTGGTCGAGCGAGCTGGCGAACGCCACCGTGCCCCAACGCGAACAGCGACCATAAGTCGGTTTAATCCCGACAGTCCCTGTAAAACTCGCAGGTTGGCGGATAGACCCGCCCGTATCGGTCGCGGTTGCGCCGAGGCAAAGCCCTGCCGCGACAGCCGCCGCAGACCCGCCAGAAGATCCACCAGGCACGAGGTCAACATCGTTGCGCCAAGGGTTTATGACGGGGCCATAGGCTGATGTCTCGTTTGATGAACCCATGGCGAATTCGTCCAAGTTTAACTTGCCGAGCATCACCATGCCGTCAGCTTTCATGTTCGCTGTCACAGAGGACTCATATGTCGGCGTGAAGTCACCGAGGATTTTAGACCCTGCACAGGTTTTGACGCCTTCGGTACAGAATAAATCTTTGACACCCAAAGGCGCACCTTCGAGGAGGCCGACCGTGCCTTTTGCCCGTCTTTCGTCAGACGCTTTGGCCTGCTGGCGCGCCAGATCATGTGTGTCCGTGATAAACGCGTTCAGTTTCTTTGCGCCTTCGCAAGCTTTGATATGAGCCTCTGTTAATTCAAGCGATGAGAACTCACCTTTTGCCATGCCGTCTAGGGCATCTGACAATGTCAATTTTGTAAGGTCAGTCATGACTATTCCACCGATCTTGGGACAACGAAAAAGCCGTCCTCTTTCTTAGGGGCATTTGCAAGGACATCATCGCGCAAGCCGCCATCTGTTACTGTGTCTTTGCGAAGCGGAGCAGACATATCTACGGCCGATGTCATGGGCTCTACGCCGTCCACATCAACTTCGCCGAGCTGTTCTATCCACGACAAGATACCATTTAATTCATTCGCCAAAGGCGCGAGGCGGTCATCTGCCACATCAAGGCGCGACAGGCGGGCTATTTTTTTGACATCTTCGGCGCTTACGCCGTTTACGGGTTCGGACAAGAGAAGGCTCCTACTTGTAGTATTCAAAAATCTGAGTTTGGGAGTTAGCAGGGGACAAGGCAACGGGCAAGCCATGCGACGAGCAATTTTAGAGTGAATCGCAAAAAACAAAGCCTGTGCCGCCTCCCTTACCTCTTGCTCATAAGGTATCAAAACGCTACGTCTGAAAGTGTAATTTAAGGAGTCCCATGGCTGATAAATATGTAAATGTTGCGTCGAATACGACACCCCGTCTGGGAAACGCCCTCACAAAATGGATTGCCCGCACGGTCATGCATATGATGGGATGGACGATTAGAGGCAGTTTCCCAAGCGACACCCCAAAGCTTATTTTTATCGGCGCGCCGCATACATCAAATTGGGATTTCATCATTGCGCTCTCCTCTATGCAGGCGGGCGGCATTAAGGCCAGTTGGATGATGAAAAAAGAAGCCTTCTTCTGGCCCCTCGGAGGATTGTTTAAAAAAATGGGCGGCGTGCCCATAGACCGCAAATCAAAGACAGATTTAACGACGCAAATGGCAGACTGGTTTGCCTCTGTTGATGAAGGCTATCTGGGCATTACTCCAGAAGGCACACGCAGCAAGGTTGAGAGTTTTAAAAAGGGATATTTACGGATTGCTTACGCGGCTAATGTCCCTGTCTTCACCGTGGGCATAAGCGCCCCAACCAAGGAAGTCGTTTTGGATAAAATTATGACTTTGACCGGAGACATCAACGTCGACAATGCCGCAATCAAAGCCTATTACGACGCCACATTTAAAGGCGTGCGCCCCGAACTTGGCTAATCCGCTAAAACAATCGGCCTGACTATGAAATATGACAACCCCCATATGAGCGTTCACTCCCCCCGCATGGGGAATGCCGTGTCGCGTGGACTGGGCTCATTTTTCTTAAAGTTGACGGGATGGAAGCTCGTCGGGCAAATGCCAGATGTTCCAAAATTTGTAATTGTCGGTGTACCGCATACCTCCAATTGGGACGCGATCTGTGCGTCTCTCGCTATGCTCGCCTCTGGGTTTAAATACACGTTCCTCATTAAAAAAGAATGGTTCTTCTGGCCAATGGGGCCGCTCTTTCGCGCACTCGGTGGCTACCCTGTTGACCGCGCCAAAGGCAATGACGTGATTGCCCAAGTCACAGCCCTTTTTGAAAAAGAGGACAAGGTTTGTGTCGGCTTCCCGCCCGAAGGTACACGGTCCAAAGTCGCAAAATATAAAACGGGCTATCTACGGGCGGCCTATGCCGCCAACGTCCCTGTCTTTATCTGCGCCTTTGACGGGCCAAATAAACATGTCGTTTTAGACAAATTATTTCCGCTGACGGGAGATATGAAAGCAGATAATGCAGCCCTCAAAGCCTATGTCGACGCCAATTGGGTTGGCATCCGTCCTGAACGCCAATAGATGAACTCTCCGACCCATTCCTTGCTGGCACTTGCGGCGCTTTCAAAGCGCGGAGACGCCCGCCGAAATTGGGCGGTCTTTATAGGTTCGCTTCTGCCTGACGCGGTTATCTATCTTTGGTTTCCCTATCAGCTTTGGATAAAGGGCGAAGACGGCGGACGTATTTGGGAGGTTCTGTATTTCGAGCCGCCTATGCAGAATATGATTGCGCTGTTTAATTCCATTCCAATTTACGCTGTCCTCGCCCTACTCGGTTTTTGGATGCAGATTAAAACCCAAGCAAAAGCCGCAGGGACGCTTTTACTGGTTTTCGCGCTCGCAGCCTTAATTCACATGGCGACAGATTTGCCCGTTCACGCCCATGATGCCTATCGTCATTTTTGGCCGCTTAGTGATTGGCGGTTTTATTCGCCGTTTTCATATTATGAAAGCGATAAACATGCGACATGGGTCAGTGCGCTTGAAACTCTACTGGCCCTTGGCGCTATCGTTATATTATGGCGACGGTTTCCAACACTTTGGGTAAAGATCGTTCTGGGGACGTTCGCATGTCTTTACATCGCCTTACAAATCGCTATGCGGTTTATTTCTTTTGGAGGCGGCGCGTAATGGCGGTCATAACCCTAGAGACCCTAAAAGCGACAAGCGGCGCCCTCCTTGGCGTTGACCCCGGCACCAAAACGTTTGGCCTCGCCATTTCTGATCGCACGCGCTTGATCGCAACGCCCTTGCATACGATTAAACGTGAAAAATTCACACTAGATGCCGCGAAGCTTTTGAAGACCTATAATGACAATGACTGCACAGCCCTGATCGTGGGGATGCCCATCAATATGGACGGCAGCCACGGGCCGCGCGCGCAATCCGTTCGAGATTTTTGCACCAACTTTTTGCGGATTCAAGACGTCCCCATTTTCATGTGGGATGAACGCCTCTCAACTATGGCTGTCACTCGCACCATGATCGACGCGGATATGAGCCGTAAGAAACGCAAAGAAAACGTCGATAAACTCGCAGCAGGGTATATTTTGCAGGGTGTACTGGATCGATTGCGGGCGTAAGTTCTGAGACAATCCTTCGAGTTCACTCGCTACGCTCGTCCTCAGGATGAGGCAATGACCAAAACCTAATCACACCGTCATTCTCGCCCTTGTGGCAGGAATCTATGGACGAAAATCAAAGTTTGCTCTTTGGATCCTAGGGATACCCTCCCTAGAATGACGGCAAAGCAAATTACTAACCCTCATCCTGAGGCGACGCATTGCGTCGGGACTCGAAGGACGGCAGGATAATGACCTATAGCCTCCGCTGGAACATCCTTCGAGTCCCGCGACGACGTCGCGCCTCAGGATGAGGGATTTACCTACTTAAACTTCGTCGCGAACCCACGGTTTACCAACGCTTCAGCCACTTGCACAGCATTGAGCGCAGCACCCTTGCGGAGGTTATCTGATACGCACCACATATTGAGCGTATTGTCCTGCGTGCTGTCTTCGCGAATACGCGACACGAATGTCGCAAATTCACCGACACATTCAACGGGTGTCACATATCCGCCGTCTTCGCGTTTATCGACGACCATCAGGCCGGGCGCTTCGCGGAGAATATCGCGGGCTTCATCGGCGGATAATTCTTCTTCAAATTCAATGTTTAGCGCTTCGGCGTGGCCGACAAATGTTGGCACGCGAACACAAGTCGCGGTGACTTTGATTTTCGGATCCAAAATTTTCTTAGTTTCGGCATTCATCTTCCACTCTTCTTTCGTGTCGCCGCTATCGAGGAACACATCAATGTGGGGAATGACGTTAAAGGCGATTTGCTTGGTAAAGTTAATCGCAGGCAATTCGCTATTGGAATAAATACCTTTGGTTTGCAGCCAAAGCTCATCCATGTTTTTCTTACCGCCGCCAGAAACAGATTGATACGTCGAGACAACTACGCGTTTAATCTTAGCGCGGTCATGCAAAGGCTTCAGCGCAACAACCATTTGAATGGTCGAGCAATTTGGATTGGCAATAATGCCCTTCTTTTTATAATCCATCACCTTATCAGCGTTCACTTCGGGCACGACCAAAGGCACATCAGGGTCCATACGGAACGCACTGGAATTATCGATCACAACAACATCGCATTTGGCAATTTTAGGGGACCATTTTTTGGACACGTCACCGCCTGCACTCATGAGGCAAATATCGACCTTGTTGAAATCAAACGTTTCAATGTCGACACATTTAATCGTCTTATCGCCATATGTGACTTCGCGGCCCACGGAACGGCGAGATGCCACGGCAAACACTTCATCAACGACCAGATTGCTCTCGGCCAAAATCGTGAGCATTTCAGTCCCTACATTGCCGGTCGCGCCGACGATTGCAAAACGATGTCCCATAATGGCCTCCAAAAGAAATAATCTTGCGCAAAACGCGCGTTTATAAGCGGGCGACGTTTACGGGATTACCCCGTAAGGTGCAAGTCAGTTTATTTTGACGAATTATTATCAGAGGGTTTGTGAAGCCGTGACTGTTTTTGCCTAGCGTTTCTTGATACGCATCCAATAGATCACAGCCAGTACAGCAATAAACCCAAAGCCGCCAATCTCTAGCACAGAGAACGGGCCGATTGTGGGCTGTGACAGCGCCGCCAGACCGACAAGGCCGCCTCCGCCACCAGAACTTGCGAGATAAATCAAAACAAATACAAAAGCCGTCGCGACACCTGCGAGTGAGAAGACAGCCCGAAAGAAGTTCGCGTCTTCTTTGGCGGCTTGTCGTCTGCGCATTTCCGCGCGGCGAGAGCGTCTGAATATTCTTTGAGAGGGGCGTTCGCCTGTCTTTGTCTTTGCGGGGCGAGGTTCACGCGAGGATGTATCAGAAGATGTATCAGGCGATCTATCTGGCGACGGGTTTGGAGTTTCGTTATTTTCCATAACTGCAGGATAGCATAGCGCTTTTGAAATCTCATGTTAAAAGCAAGTATGAAATGGATAAATTTGATTGCAGGATTATCGGTCGCGCTTATCAGCCTGTCGCCTCTTTTAAGCTTTGCACAAAGTCAAACCCTCGACATTCGACCGAATGCAGAGCGATTACGGTCTGATGACTTACTTAAGGCCTTCAAAGGCTCCACGCATGAGGGATCGTATAATTTCAATCTCGAAGGCTTGGCAGGCAATCATTATCTTGAAACACATCTTCCCGATAGCCGCGTCACTTACCGCGAAAACGGCGAAGATCACGCAGGCGTTTGGACAATCCGCCGCGACATGATGTGTTATACTTATGCTGGGGACAGTTTGGGCGGCGGATGTTTTCGGGTCTACCGTATCAAAAATTGCTATTACTTTTATTCCGATAGTTTTATTGAACGCAAAGACGAATTAGACCGCAATTACTGGACAGCCCGAAGTGTCGTAAAAGGACAAGAGCCCCTTTGCGTGGCGGGCATGTCATGACGGGTTTTCGCGGCATTATCAGCCTCTGCCTTGGACTGACTTTATCACCAATTGCGTTTGCGCAAGATATTCCAAAACGCAGCATCAATCCTAATATTCTCAGCGGCGGGATTAACGCGCAGGACTTGGAAAGGCTGTCGGATCTGGATATGCAACGCGCCTTTAGTGGCCGCACAATGCACGGGGTTTACAAAAACCCGCGCGAGCGAAGCGGGTCGCAGTTTTTTTCAGAAGACTTCCTAAAAGACGGCTCGACGCTCTATAAAGAAGGCGATATTTCGGATACGGGAATGTGGAGCACGCGCAATGACCGTTTATGCTTTGACTATTCAGGCCCACTCTCTGGGAATATTTCCTGTTTTGCGGTCTACCGCATTGGCACGTGTTATTATTCTTACAGCACAAATGAGATTCTAAACGGCAAACCTCTCATCCCAAATGCATGGTCCGTGAAATCAAAACTGGATGGTGATCTATCAACGTGCGAAGATTTGATGAGTTAAAGCAATTCAGTTTTTATCTTAGTCAAAAGCATAAAAAAACCCAGCTTTGAAAGCTGGGTTTTGAATTCTTAAAAGCCTGAAGAAAACTACTTTTTCTTCGCTTCACCTTTTTTACGGGTCGCAACAATACCGCGGCCTGTTGTACGCTCTGTAATACGCGCTGATTTTCCGCGACGCTCGCGAAGGTAATAAAGCTTCGCACGACGTACTTTACCCTTACGCTTAACTTCAATTTCTTCAACCAAAGGAGAGAAGACAGGAAAGACGCGTTCTACGCCTTCGCCGTAAGAAATCTTACGCACTGTAAAAGCCTCGTTCACGCCCTTGCCGCCGCGGGCAATACAAACGCCTTCAAAAGCCTGCAAACGTGTACGCGAACCCTCTGTAATCCGAACTTGGACAACCAGCGTATCACCGGCCGAGAAATCAGGAATGACTTTTCCGTTCTCTAAAAGCCGTGCTTCTTCTTTTTTATTCAGTTTTTCAATCACGTTCATGATCGTCTCCATTGTTCGAGCCCGTCTTTTGATACTCTTCCCAGAGATCGGGACGGCGCTCCCGTGTTATGTCTTCGCTTTTCGTCTGACGCCATTTGGCAATTTTGCCGTGGTCGCCTGACAAGAGGACGTCCGGTATTGACCGAACCTCTCCCTCATAATTCCAATCTCGGGGTTTGGTATAGAGTGGATACTCTAACAAACCCGTCTCGAAGCTTTCCTCCGTGGTGCTGCTCGCACTGCCCAAAACTCCGGGCAAGAGGCGCACACACGCTTCGATCATTAACTGAGCTGCGCCCTCTCCGCCCGCGAGAATAAAGTCGCCAATTGAAATCTCTTCCATCTGGCGGGCTTCTATCACCCGTTCGTCGAGGCCTTCAAACCGTCCACAAAACACAATAAGACCCGGACCCTTGGCTAACGCTCGGACGCGCTCTTGCGTCAAAGGCTTGCCCCGGGGGGTCAAATAAATCAGTGGGCGATCGTCTGACACTGCGTCAGAACAGACCACACTCTCAATGGCTTTTGCGGCTACGTCAGGTTTTAGAACCATTCCGGGGCCGCCGCCCGCAGGCGTATCATCGACAGTGCGGTGCTTATTAGACGAAAATTTGCGAATGTCCACTGTTTCAAGCGACCAAAGTCCGCTTTTTTCCGCAGACCCTATAATGGACACCCCTAAAACTCCCGGAAAGGCGTCTGGAAACAGCGTCAACACGGAGGCTGTCCACGGTTTTGGGGCTGAATGTGGGGTCTCAAGGCTCATATCGGGGCTGATAGCGGGTTTAGCGGGGATTGGGAAGTGAGAGCAGGGTCAATTGTCGCTTGAGAGCATTTCCACGTCCCGATCCCGCATCAAGTGCGGGATGACAATAAGCCTCATCCTGAGGACGCGCAAAGCGCGTGGACTCGAAGGATGTCTTGACGGATATACGCCATTCTGTCCTGCCATCCTTCGAGACTCCCTCAGTATGGAATATGCTCATTCCAGCATACGCTGGGATGAGCAGAAGTTATAATAGAATCAATTAGACCTATCCCCCCGAACATTTCTAACTTATCAAAACCCTATGACCCTCACCACTTGGACACTCTTTATCGGCACGGTTCTGCTCATGATGAGTACGCCTGGGCCGAGCCACCTGCTTATGCTTTCCACCAGTGCGACAAACGGGTTTCGGCGGGCACTGGCGACGGCGGCTGGGGATTTGTCGGCGAATGCGATACAAATGCTGCTCGCAGGGTTTGGCCTTGCGGCCGTGCTCGCGACATCGCGCTACGGTTTTACGATTATAAAATGGGGCGGGGTGGCTTATTTGATCTGGATTGGGGTTCGAACAATTTTGAAATCGTTCAAAGCGCAAGGCGCGGACGTGGTCGTCGAACACACAAGCCTGAAACGCCTCTGGTTGCGCGGCTTCATTACCTCGGCCAGCAATCCGAAAGCCGTCGTGTTTTTCGCCGCCCTCTTCCCGCAATTTATAAATGCCAATACCGCGCTCTTGCCACAAATCCTGATTTTAGGGGCCACCTATATTGTCATCGACGGCGCATTTTTGGCTGCCTATGGCAAAGGCGCGAGTACATTGGCGTCAAAACTTCGCGGAAGCAAACGGGTTTGGATTGATCGAGTCGCGGGCGTGAGCTTGATTGGCGCGGCGATGTTACTAGGTTTGAAATCTATGCCGAAAGGGTAGCGGCCAACACCCCTGTCATCCATGAAATATATAAATGCAAATCCACTTTCTACACTAAATGCCAAAGCACAAGGGATAGCGAGAAATCCTCATCCTGAGGACGAGCGTAGCGAGTGGACTCGAAGAGTGTCTCGACGGATATACTCCATTCTATTCTGGCATCCTTCGAGACGATTGCTTCGCAATCCCTCAGGATGAGGTAAGGCTTTCAAACACCCCCTAAGCCGCTCGATCCGCTTGCATGACCAATTTCTTATAATCGCGCAAATCGCCGTCATAACGTTTGGCTTTGCCATTATTCACGAGCCAGAGTTGGTCGGCAGTCGCCTCGGCCAAATAAACATCATGGGTAATCAGAAGGACAGCGCCAGGAAAGTCGTTCAGCGCATAGATCAAGGCTTCGCGGCTATCAATATCCAAATGGGACGTTGGCTCATCGAGGATAAGGATGTGCGGTTTTTCAATCGACATTAGGCCCAACAAAAGGCGAACTTTCTCGCCGCCTGAGAGTTTCTCAACTTTGGTTTCAACCTTCTCGTAACTAAAGCCCATACCCGCCGCCATAGCGCGAGTCTTGGATTGCGGCGTGCCCTTAGGTAGGGCGTGGGTAACGTGTTCCAGAACCGTTTCGCCTTCTGTTAACTCGTCCAACTGGTCTTGGGAGAAATAGCCGATGCGGAGCGCTTTGGGCGCTTTGAGATTACCCGACATAAGCGGCAGGCGATTGGCAATAGATTTCACCAAAGTCGTCTTACCCTGCCCGTTCGCGCCGACAATCGCGACACGGTCATCAGGGTCAAGACGGAGCGTCACACCCGATAAAATCTTAGCGTCCTCGCCGTAGCCCAAATCACATTTCTCAAGCTCAAGCATGGGCGGGGCAAGTTTATCCCCCGGCTCACCAAAATTAAACGGCGTTGTACGTTCGCCAATGGGAATTGAAATATCCTGCATTTTCTCAAGCATTTTAACACGCGATTGTGCTTGGCGCGCTTTAGACGCTTTGGCTTTAAAGCGGTCCACGAACGCTTGCAGGTGGGCGCGGTCTGCGTCCTGTTTGACTTTTTGAGCTTCGAGCTGCGCGGTTTTAATCGCGCGCATTTTCATCCAGTCATCATAACCGCCGACTGTGACCGTCAGTTGTTGATGTTCTAGCGCGAGCGTGTGCGTGATCGAACGGTTTAACATTTCGCGGTCATGCGACACCATAATGACGGTGTGCGGATAGCGTTTAATATAGCCCTCAAGCCACGCTGCGCCTTCAAGGTCGAGATAGTTGGTCGGCTCGTCGAGCAAGAGTAAATCAGGCTCTGAGACCAAAACACCTGCAATCGCGGCGCGCATGCGCCACCCGCCTGAAAATTCTTTCGTTGCGCGGTAAAAATCTTCTGTTTTAAATCCAAGGCCCGACAGGACAACTGCGGCGCGCGTATCCGCGTTCCATGCATCAATATCCAATAGCCGTTCATGGATTTCGCCGATACGGTCAGGGTCGGTTGCGGTTTCGGATTCAATCATCAGCGCGTGACGTTCGCGGTCTGCGGCCAAAACCACATCCATAATTGTGTCATCATTGGCTTCGACTTCTTGGGCCACCCAACCGAGGCGTGCGCCCTTGCCGAGCTTGATTGAGCTATCGTTCATCGGGCTTTCGATTTCTTCGCGGATAAGACGGAGCAAAGTGGATTTGCCGGTCCCATTGCGTCCGATAAGGCCGACTTTCCAGCCTGCGGCAATAAAGGCATTCGCTTTTTTAAAAAGCGGACGGCCCTGAACTTGAAAATCGAGATCTGTAATTGTTAACATGGGGCGCTCAATAACGGGCCGCGCCGTGATTGCAAGACTTATCGCGGGAAGGCTCTGTGAATTGCATTTTACTTTTACATCAACCCTCGGCCTAAAAGGCCTCGGCACTGCAACGCCTCATTTCGCCTCGCGCGGCGTTTGCGTGTCCTTCGAGTCCCTTCGCTGCGCTCAGCCTCAGGATGAGGTTAGGGTCTTAACCTGTCATCCCGGCCTCCGAGCCGGGATCTCGCATCAAGTGCGGGATGACAATTCACTTACCTAAGTGTATCTAATAAAACCCATCAATACACCCATACCTCATCCTGAGGACGAACGGAGTGAGTGGACTCGAAGGATGCTCCAGCGGAAACCTTTGCACTTAATCCTGCCATCCCTCGACTCCCTTCGCTCAGCCTCAGGATAAGGTTCGGGATAACATTAAAATGTTAGGACGCAGAGGATTTCAAAACAAACCGTGTCATGACCTCTTTTTTGTCTGCATTTATGACGCGCTCTTCTAGGTCGTAATCTTCAATATTATAATAGTCTAAGAAACACTGTTTAATTTCAGTGAAGCGTTCCGCGCTCGATAGGCCTTCAAAATCGTCAGAATAAACCCCTGCCCGAAAATAGAATTGGAGCGGTAGCCAAAGGTTCATCCCTGCCGCGCACGTTCCGTTTTTTGTTTCAATATCTATGTCGACGACCATATGTATTTTATGGTTTTCGATTTTACCGAATTTTATCGCCTTTAAGGTCGGCTCATAATTTAGCTCATTTCCGAGCCAAAGGCGGGCATCCTTGACCATTTCGTCAGAGAACACGACGCCTTGCAGTTCACGCGGGTCAGGCATGAATTTTGGTATGACGGCTGATAAAACGGAGCTGTTAATATTGTCAGGGTCTGATTGTGTGAAATAGAGCGAAAGTTCAAACGGGATAGACACACGCTCTGGCAAAGCATGTCCACGCTCAAAACTATCTAGCAGGCTTTCCATAAAAAACAGATCAGAGCCCGTGACACTTTTATAATCAGAGGGCGGAATGATAAATTCCCCGCTCGCGCCTAAATTTAGGGTGGGTCTATTTTGGATATCTCGCCAATCAGAGTACAAATTTAAATAGGCAGAAAAAGACGCCCGCTCAGTATCCATCAGCCACGCATAAATTTCTGTTTCATCTTTGATTTTAAGCACGGTTCATCACTTTTAAATTGTACGTGTTTTTATTGCTATTTGCTTGTTCAATTCATTGCAAGAATATGACACAGAAAATACATATGCCCGTGTATCAGAACGACCTGACACGGATAATCAATTTTATTTCACTGCATAAATCCTATTTCAGTGCGCGGTCAAACACGAGAAGCGCGACAATGTCTTGCCGCGCTTCGCCCCCTCGGATAGAGTGCGCGAAACTCAAAGTTCTATTTCTTAAAGCCCTATTTTTGGAGCCCTTATGTCCCTCTTTAAACCTGCCCTAATATTGGCACTTGCGCTTCCACTGGCTTTTGCAGGGTGTAATAAACCTGAGACAAACACCTCAAAAGTTGAGAACGTCAAAGCAAAGCGAATTGTTAAAGACGATAAGTTCACATATGCTAATTACGACCAAGTCCAAATCACGCATTTGGATTTAAATTTGAACGTCGATTTTGACCGCAGAATTTTATCAGGCGTCGCCACCCTTGATTTTGACAAACCCGACATAGAGGCGCGGAAAATCATTCTCGACACTAAAGACCTGACCGTTACCGCCGTTGAGGTCTCTGACACGATCGGCCAAATTTGGACGCCCGTAGAATACGCAATGGGTAAAGATAATGAGGTACTTGGACAAAGCCTGACGATCCCCATCACAAGCGACGCGACTAAAGTTAAAATCTCTTATTTCACAAGCCCAGAGGCAGAAGGCCTTCAATGGCTTGCCCCCGCGCAAACAGCTGGCAAAGAAAAGCCTTACCTATTTTCACAAGCCCAAGCCATCAACGCCCGTACAATCGCGCCCGTCCAAGACACACCTGCCGTGCGCATGACCTATTCGGCGACGTTAACCGTTCCTGAAGGCCTGCGTCCGTTGATGAGTGCATCCCAAGGTGACCTTATAGACGGCAAGTATCAATTTGATATGCCGCAACCAATCCCGTCCTATTTGATTGCGATTGCCGTCGGTGATATTAAATTCAGAGCGATCAATGACCATATTGGTGTGTATGCCGAAGAATATATTTTGGACGCCGCCGCCGAAGAGTTCGAAGAAACACCTTTAATGGAAGAGGCCAATACAAAGCTTTATGGCCCGTATCGATGGGGGCGTTATGATTTGATCGTCTTGCCGCCGAGCTTCCCTTTTGGCGGGATGGAAAACCCGCGCCTGTCGTTCATGACCCCGACCTTGATTGCGGGTGATAAAAGTCTGACAAATGTTGTCGCGCATGAACTGGCGCATAGCTGGTCTGGCAACCTTGTGACGAATGCCAGTTGGCGCGATGCGTGGCTGAATGAAGGCTTTACGTCCTATGTTGAAAACCGCGTTATGGAAGCCCTTTACGGCGAACGACGCGCCGTCATGGAACAAAAACTCGCCTTGCAAGATTTAAAGCGCGACGTCGCGGGCGCAAAAGACAAGCGCCTGACGCAATTAAAACTGCCTAAGGATTTAAATCATCCTGATGATGCGTTTACGCAAGTCGCCTATGTCAAAGGGCAATTCTTTTTAATGTTCCTCGAAGAGCGTTTTGGACGGGACGCGTTTGACCCGTTCTTAAAAGCTTGGTTTAACGACCACGCCTTTCAAAGTGTCACAACAGAAGACTTCATCGCCTATCTGCATGCCAACCTTCACGCGGATAATCCTGACGCCCTGACCAAGGAAGAATTAAACGCTTGGGTCTACGAGCCAGGTATTCCTGATACGGCTGCCAATCCTCAATCGGATGCATTTGATAGCGTCGCAGAACTCGGCATGCGGTTTTCTAATGAAGAAATTTCGGCCTCTGATATTGAAACCAAAGATTGGTCAACGCATGAATGGCTGCATTTCCTTGGCACATTGCCAGAAGGCTTGACGCAACGTCAGTATAAAGAACTGGATGATACGTTTAATTTAACAGGTACCCAAAACGCGGAAACCGCCTTTGCTTGGTATATGCAAACAATCAAAGGGCGTTATGATGCGGCCCTCCCAGAGATCGACAATTTCTTGATGTCAGTGGGACGCGGTAAATTTATCTATCGCCTTTACGGTGCATTGAAAGAGAATAAGCAAGCCGACTTTGCTGAGCAAGTTTATGCGCGTGCCCGTCAAGGGTATCACCCGATTGCCCAGCGCCGAATTGACGCAATTTTGAAATAGAGTTTTGAAAATTTGGATTTTAAATGACTGCGTTAAGGGTGTCATACTTGTTATGGCACCCTTCTTTATTCTGACCTGCAATGCAGACACGGAAGATGACACGGTCTTACGCGTTGCGGCCGCAACAAATTTTGAACGCGCTATGACGGGATTAGAACGCGAATTTGAAGCGCAAAGTGGATATGACGTGCAGGTTAGTTACGGGTCCTCTGGCAAATTATACGCGCAAATCCGTGCGGGCGCACCCTTTGATGTATTTCTCTCTGCAGATCAACATCGCGCAGATGCATTGCAAGACATCGCATCTGGCCCTGCCTTTATTTACGCATACGGGACACTTGTCCTTTGGGCCAAAGATGACCGCCTCGCCTATAATCGAGAGAAAATTTTGGAAAAAGGGAGGTTTCGTAAAATTGCGATGGCAAACCCTGATCTTGCGCCTTACGGATATGCAGCGATGCAAGTGATTGCAAATTTAGGGCTGCAAGATAACCTCAAAGATAAAATCGTAACGGCCGAAAATGTCGGCCAAACCTATGCCTTGGTTGCGACAGGCAATGCAGAGCTTGGATTTATCGCCAATACATATCTCAACACAGCAGGCGGAACATCTTGGTTAATACCGCCAGATCTGTATACACCGATCGCGCAAAAAGCCGTCCAAATCACCGAGACCAAAGCGGCAGACGCCTTTACAGAGTATTTGCAATCAGAGCCTGCCAAAGCGATTATTCGCGCGCGTGGATATGACAGTCCGTGAGTGTTGACCTCTCCTCCCTCTGGCTAACGTTGAAGCTCGCGGGTGTCGTCACGACACTTCTATTTGTGCTTGGCACACCGCTCGCATGGTGGCTTGCACATACCCGGTCCCGCGCGCGCCCGTTTATCGAAGCCCTGACCGCTTTGCCGCTTGTCCTCCCGCCGACTGTCCTAGGGTTTTATCTTTTAATCCTCCTCAACCCCGAAGCGCCGATTGGAAAGTTTTGGGTTCAAGTCACAGGCGATACGCTGACTTTTTCATTCACGGGGCTGGTCATTGCCTCTGCGCTCTATTCCCTGCCCTTTATGGTACAACCGCTGCAAAGCGCGATTGAGCAGGTCGGCAAACGCCCCGTTGAAGCTGCGCAAAGTCTCGGCGCGAGCCGATTAGATGCGTTCCTTACAGTCGCAGCACCTTTGTCCAAGCGCGGGTTTTTAACCGCAGGTGTTCTGACCTTTGCCCATACCGTCGGGGAATTCGGCGTCGTCCTTATGGTCGGCGGGAATATAACGGGCCGCACAAAAGTCATTTCAATCGCCATCTATGAACATGTCGAAACCCTGCGATATACAGAGGCGCATATCTTATCGGCCATATTGCTTGTGTTTTCTTTTACTGTCCTACTGAGCGTTTACACGTTCAATCGGCGCGGGCGGGTGCACATTGGCTGACGCGCTCCATATCGATATAAGGAAACGCTATGGTGACTTCACATTAAATGTGACGGAAAACATTGCGCTTAACGGGATTACCGCTGTGTTCGGGCCGAGCGGGTCGGGCAAGAGCACGATGCTACGCCTCATTGCGGGGTTCAATGCGCCTGATACTGGCGAGATAAAATTTAACGACACAGTCTGGGCGTCTGCGAAATCTCATATCCCGCCACATAAAAGGCCCGTCGGGTTTATGTTCCAAAGCGGGGAACTTTTCCCGCATCTCTCAGTTAGGGGTAATTTGGAATATGCGGATAAGCGTAACCAAAACGAGGGGCCAAGTCTAAAAGGTGTCGTCGAGAGTTTCGACATGACGGACTTACTGGAGCGAGACACAAAAACCCTTTCAGGCGGTGAACGCCAACGCGTCGCTCTGGCACGTACCGTTTTACGGCGTCCGAGACTCCTCTTGCTTGACGAGCCTCTGGCAGCTCTGGATCGTGACCGCAAACGCGAAATTCTGCCTTTCTTAAAACGCCTCCCAACGGAGTTTGGCATGCCCTGCTTATATGTCAGCCACGACATAGAAGAAGTCAGCCAAATCGCAGACCAGATAATTTTAATGAGACATGGTCAGATTAAAACAACAGGCGCGGCACTGGATATATTGGACAGTTTAAACTCAGAGGGTCCGATCGGCAGTGTATTTGATGCCAATCTTACGGGCTATGACACTGAATACGGCCTCAGCACATTAAACCTTGGCGGATCAAATCTGGTTGTCCCTGCAAAGATATCGGGGCAAATCAACAGCTCGCACCGTATTCGTATTGCGGCCAAAGACGTGGCGATTGCCTGTCGTGCACCTTCTGAGCTTTCTATTCGAAACAGCTTACCCGTGCGCATTGAAACGATTTCTGTAGAGACAGACACACCGTTTGCCTTACTGACATTGCGTCTTGAAACTGCACCGCCAAGCACACCCCTTTTGCGGGCGCGTATTACGCGGGCCTCTGTTGTCGATTTAGATTTGAATGAAGGCCAATCTGTTTTTGCCCTTGTAAAGAGCGTCAGTTTTGCCAAAAGCCTCTTATAACTCAAATTTGTGAGCGCCCATGTTACCTGCACTTCCTATTGTTCTGCCGATTGCCGCGATTGCTGCGATTACGAAATTCCACCTTGCTGGAGAGAACCTGTCTAAATATGACGCGCCGCGCCTGCCCGTCACGTTTAATCCAAAAGAGCCGTCTAAAGGCGCGAATTTGGTCAAAGACTATTTGATTGAGAACTTCATCAAACCTGCCGCAGGGCAAGGCAGTGCCATGGAACAGTTAGCCGCCAAGCGCGAACGGTTTGACCAAGGCGGTTTAACCCGTAAATTTGACGCAGAATTTATTACGGATACGGCGAGTTTTGGAAACACTGACGTTGACGGCGAGTGGACAGTGGTCAAAGGCGCAGACCCAAGCCGCAGACTTCTTTATCTGCACGGTGGCGCCAATACGGTCGGGAGTGCGATCAGCCACCGCCCGATTATTGTCAATATTGCCAAGCGCACGGGGTGTGTTGTCTTTGCCCCCAATTACCGCCTTATGCCTGAAAACAAACGTATGGACGGGGTCACGGATTGCCGCGCCGCTTACCGCTGGATATTAGAGAACGGCCCCGACGGCCCCGCAACCACAGAACGAGTCGCCATTGCAGGCGATAGTGCGGGCGGAAACCTAAGCCTCTCGCTCGTGAACCACATTAAAGAAAAAGGTCTTCGCAAACCCGATGCAGTGGTCGCGATCTCGCCCGCCGTCGATTCGACCTTTAGCGCGCCGAGCCTAAAGACGAATTTCGAAACTGATTTAATGCTGCAACCGCTTGCAGGACCGCTGGTTAAAACCCCGAAAGCGATATTATTATGGGCAGGTTGGAAAATAAATAAAATGTCGCCGTCCTCGCCGATTGTATCGCCGATATACGCAGACCTCTCGGATCTACCGCCAACGCTTATTCATGTCAGCTCAGACGAAATGCTTTATGACGATGCCTGTCGATATACGAATAAAGCTCGCGCGCAAGGATCTGATGTAAAGCTGCAAAGCTGGGCGCATATGTGTCACGTCTGGCATATCTTTGATGAAATGTTGCCCGAATCTCACGCAGCCTTTGATGAAATCGCAGCGTTCTTAAAAGAAACAGGGTTTAGCGCCTAAGTGACCTCTATGCGTATCTTCAGAACGGTTCGTTTTAGGTGACTGCAACATTCGCCTTAGGTGAACCTTGTATTAACCACCCCCTCAGAGAAAGTTCAGACAGGTTTTGCTAACTCTTGTTTAACGCTGAGGCATACCCCTCCGCGAAACATTAAAAAGCAGGAGTTGGTTATGACATTTTCAAACCGCAACCGTACTTTAGCCGCCGCTCTCTTGGCGACAGCAACATTTTCCCTACCCGCCATTGCGCAGGCTCAAGGCTATAGCTCAAACAGCTATGCGTACACAGATTGCAGAAAGTCTGACAAAAAGAACCAACTCGCAGGCGGTATTCTCGGAGCCGTTGCCGGCGCCGTGATCGGATCACAAGTTTCTGGCAGTGGTGCCCGTACAGAAGGTTCCGCGATTGGCGCAGTCCTTGGCGGCGCAGCAGGTGTCGGCATTGGCGGCGACGTTCGTAATTGTGGTCGCGAGACTGGCGGATATACAACAAGTTCACACGGAAGTTCACACGGTAGCCACCACGGAACGACATATGGTTCGACTTCTGGATACCAGCCGACAAGCTACACTACGACGTCATACCCGACAACGTATTCTAGCGGCACGACGTATTCGTCTCCGACATATACAAGTGGTCATACAACGAGCTATTCTAGCCCGACAACCTATACAAGTCCGACCACATATACGAGCGGTACGACATATTCGTCCCCAACATATACAACGGCCAGCAGCCAGCCCTATACAACGGTCTATAGCTCACCGACCTATTCAACACCTTCGTATACAACGACGAGCTCGCATTACGCGCAACCGACCACAACTTACCAAACTGTGTCATCAGGCAGTTATGGACATTCGGGTCGTCACGGCGGCGGCAGGAACTATAAGCTCTCTAATATTGAGAACCGCCTTGCAAGCCTTCGTGCAGAGCGGGACAGTCTGACACGTCGTCGTCATGCGCACCATGACTACCACACCGAACAACGGATTACCGAAATCGGTCGCAAGATCCGGAAATTGAAAGACCGTAAACGTAGTCTTAAAAAGCGGTCACGTCAGTCGAGTACACATTATCACGGAAGCCAAGCGTGCTATAGCGCACACTAAACCTTCTTAAATCAGGACAGTTTCCCCCGAATTGTTCTCAAGAAAAGCCCGGCTTAGGTCGGGTTTTTTTATGTGAATCAATAAGATACCCAAATAAGGCCCCGATAGTGACGATCTGTAATCCCTAACAAAAGGTAAATGCCACGTTCAGACTCTATAATCCATAGTTTGCATCAGAGGACGACAACGCAAAAATTATGTGTATATGGGTCAATTCCTATAACTGGTGTGATATTTGCAGGTGGCTCGTCTGACAACGTCGCTGTGATCCGTTACAGAACAGATTTGGCAAAGGAGCCTATAAAATGAAATATTTAGCTTTAAGCGTCGCAATTGCGGCATTATTCGCCGCACCCGCTGCACATTCACAACTTCTTGGGGGTTTTGATAACAATACCGTCCTCGGCGGTGCAGTTGGCGCAGGCATTGGCGGCGCGATTGGATCTAACCTCGCTCCAAATGGCTTAGGCAATGAATATACAGCCATTGGTGGCGTCCTTGGCGGCCTTGCAGGCGCGTCATACGGAAATAGCCGCAGTCGTTATGCAGGCAACCCTTATGCAGGAAGCTTTAATCCCGGATTTAATGGCCGAAATCTTGTCGGCACTGGCATTGGCGCAGCCGTTGGCGGCGCGATTGGATCAAACCTTGCCGGAAGCGGTGTACGTCAAGAAGGGACAGCGCTTGGCGCAGTTCTAGGCGGCGCGGCAGGATATGCTTTGGCAAACCGCGGCGCGAGCCGTTATGGTGGTAATTACGGCGGTGTTGTACCTCCGGGCCCTGGTTTTGGCGGCCCTGCTTATGGTGGCCCAGGTTTCGGCGCGCCAGCTTATGGCGGCCAAGTTAATGGTGGCGGTTTTGCACCTGCAGGCCCTACTTTTGTCCCATCAGGCCAATTCGTAACACAAACTTACGCAGCCCCGCCGCGTTTGGTCCCGCAACGTCCAGACCGTCATACAGTTGTCGTAACACGTGGCCCGACCCAAACGCGTTATGTTGACCGCGTTCAACGTGTCGAAGTTCCAAAGATTATTGAAAAGCCCGTTGTTCAATATGTTGACCGTGTCCAACGTGTCGAGGTTCCAGTGGACCGCGAAGTTGTGAAATATGTTGACCGTGTGCAGCGCGTTGAAGTTCCAAAAATCGTTGAAAAACAAGTTGTTCAATATGTAGACCGTGTTCAGCGCGTAGAAGTTCCAGTGGAACGCGAAGTCGTGAAATATGTCGACCGTGTGCAACGCGTTGAAGTCCCTGTTGAAAAGCAAGTCGTGCAATATGTTGACCGCGTTCAGCGCGTCGAAGTCCCTGTTGAAAAAGAGGTCATCAAATATGTTGACCGTGTTCAACGTGTGGAAGTGCCGGTTGAAAAAGAAGTGATTAAATATGTCGACCGCGAAGTCGTAAAATATGTTGATCGCCCAGTTGCGCAAACCGTAACACAAGTGGCTCCGACACAAACAATCCCTTATGCAGACGTTTGCGGCGCTGGATATGCTCTGACAACTGAAAATACGTGTGTCTCAACAACCACGTCCTCTCAGAGCACGGGCACAGTTGAAGACATTTATAACCAAGGATATTCGCAGGGATATTCGCAAGATTATTCACAAGGTTATGAGAGCGGATATACTGGCGGAAATTATACAACGGACCACACTGCAGGATCAGGTTATATAACTGAAAGCTCACGTTATGGCTCAGGCCATTCGGGTTCATATGACAATACGAGTTCATCGCATTCAAACGGTACATATTGCTATAAAGGCAGTGAGAAGCTCTACGACTCATCAGGTCGTGCCGTTGAGGGCTCTACTTGCCAAAACTAATCTGATGTAAATCAGATCAGTGTGTTCAGAATACCGATCCCTGCGCTCTGCGCGGGGGTTTTTCGTTCAGGCCTGTTTAAGTCTCGGTCTCGGTCTGGGCCTGTGTATCCATTTCAAAGAAAATTCTGTCTTTAAGGCGCGCGTCAGAGCCAAACTCGTCCAAAGTCCCGTCAATATCCAACCATTGCCGAAATTGAGCGGCATGAGGTTGATCGAGTCCGACACCTGCCCATGTGTAGATACCGCTGAGGTCTGTAGTTGAATACGTCTCTTTGGTTGAATGCTTCTCTTTGCTTGAAGGCTGGGCGGAATGCATCACCACTCTAATGGGTATAGCGACAGCAGATCGCGAGAGTACCGATTTTTTCAAATCATCAGAGGCTGGTTTTACACTCGTAAGCCAATCGGGCGCTCCTGTGACTTTGAACACCTTTATCTCCTGATCTGGAACTTGAGACGACAGCAGATCATTTAGAGATTGCTTCAACTCCGCATAAGGGTCTTCCACAGGAAACAACCACTCGAGCATGTGACGTGTTTTGTCTAACGCGGAAAAATCATCCATAAACCTACCTACAAACGGTCAGCTTTAAGGGCAATCGTTTTTCAAAAACGCGTCAACTGTACCAAAACTTTGCAACCTATGAGATTTTAATGTATTAAGCATAGGTTAAGAAATGCTTTTCTAATATAAGGAGAAGCTTTTCAAAAAAATCAGGAGATTCAAATGCAGTTCAAAACAGCCATGATAATCGCAAGCGTCAGCGTTGTGACATTTGCACCCCTTGCCGCAAGTGCGCATGATAATGGATATAATCACCGTCACCAAAGTAGCAATAATGGCGACCGTCAAATAGTTGGCGGGGCAATTGGCGCAGTCCTTGGCGGCGTAATCGGCTCTCAAGTGTCAGGTAATGGCGCACGTACAGAAGGCTCCGTCCTCGGAGCCGTTGTCGGCGGCCTCGCAGGCGCGTCGATCGCAGGAAGCGGTCAACGTCACTCAGGTTATAGCAGTGGGTATAATTCTGGCACAGGGTATTATTCGCAACCGACGACATATTATTCTCAGCCAACTCAACATTACTCTCAGCCGACTTATTATTCACAGCCGAGAACTTATTACTCTCAGCCCACAACATATTATTCGCAGCCGACCCACTCACATGGGTATAGCCAGCCTTATTATAATACGGGTTATTCGAACTATTACGGTTCCTCACGTCCAAGCGTCAGCATTAGCTTAAGCTCAGGCGGATACGGATCGAGTTACAGAGGCAATCGCGGATATTATTCATCCAAGTCGCGTTCGCGCAATCGTCATCACCGCAAACGGTATTACGGTCATCGCTAGTCGCGCGTAATTTGAATATATTTTAAATGAAAGGCCCTCATTTTGAGGGCCTTTTTTATAGGGGCTATACTAGGCCTTGACCGCATGCAGTAGGTATTCAGAGTTTCCGTGACCCCCTTTAATCGGCGAAGTCGTGGTTTGCAAAACCTCCCACCCCTGCGATTGAACCCAAGCCGTTACATCAGACACAGCCTGCAAGGCCAAGGTCTCGGATTTCACAATCCCGCCCTTTCCGATCCCGTCTGGCCCGACTTCGAATTGGGGTTTGACCAAGCTTATCAGGACAGTGCCGCTTTCCGCCAGTCTGAGAGGCGTCTCCAGAACTTTATTCAAGGATATAAAACTCGCATCACAGACGATCAGGCTCGGCAATGGGTTCAAATGCTCACGTGTTAAAGTCCGCGCATCTTGTCCCTCCAGCGAGATAATTTCAGGAATATTTTGCAAATCAGAATGGAGTTGTCCGTGGCCCACATCCACAGCGTAAATTTTTGCCGCGCCGCGCGCATGCAAAACATGTGTGAACCCCCCCGTTGACGCGCCGACATCAAGGCAGACATGTCCTTTGGGATTAACAGAGAACTCGTCTAAGGCTTTGACAAGTTTTAATCCGCCGCGCGACACCCAAGGGTGTTCTTGTGTCGCCTCGATCTGGTCCGTGACCGATACTGGTTGAGATGTTTTTTCTAGGACGCGCCCATTTACGCTAACACGCCCCGCCTTAATCGCGGATTGCGCCCTTGCGCGACTGTCATAATAGCCGTGCTCTGTTAGAAATTTATCCGCGCGCATAAACGCGTTTAAGCCAAACTCGCCTGATGCGCCCAGTCTTTACCGATGACTTCAAAGACTTTTTTGACAATTGAATCCGCGTCAAGGCCCGCTTGCTTATACATGTTTTCAGGCGTGTCTTGGTCGATGAAGGTATCTGGCAGGACCATAGTGCGAATTTTTACGCCGTGATCGAGGCGTCCCGCATCTGACAATGCGTGCAAGACATAGGCACCAAAGCCGCCGACCGAGCCTTCTTCAATGGTAATTAGGACTTCGTGCTCATCGGCCAAACGGTTCACAAGATCAGTATCGAGCGGTTTCGCAAAACGGGCATCCGCAACTGTCGTGGACAAACCGAGCGTTTCAAGCTGCTCTGCCGCAATTAACGCTTCGCCGAGGCGTGTGCCATAAGAGAGGAGCGCAATGCGCGTGCCTTCTTTGAGAATGCGGCCTTTGCCGATTTCGAGCGGTTGCGGGTCTTCTGGAATTTCAATCCCTGTCGCTTCGCCGCGCGCGTAACGAAACGCCGTCGGGCCATCATCGCGCGCAACCGCTGTTGCAACCATACGCGCCAGTTCAACTTCATCAGCCGCCGCCATTAAAACAAAGTTCGGCAAACACCCCAAATAGGCGACATCAAACGCCCCCGCATGGGTCGGACCGTCCGCCCCAACGAGGCCCGCGCGGTCCATCGCAAAACGCACAGGCAGGTTTTGTATCGCAACGTCATGCACAACTTGGTCATAACCGCGTTGCAAGAACGTCGAATAAATCGCGCAAAAAGGTTTAAACCCATCTGCTGCAAGGCCTGCCGCAAATGTCACGGCGTGTTGTTCGGCAATACCGACGTCAAACATACGTTTTGGGAAAGCCTGCCCAAATTCTTTCATGCCCGTACCGCCGGGCATAGCCGCCGTAATGCCAACAATCTTGTCGTCTGTCTCGGCCAGTTTAATTAGGCTATTGGCAAACACTTTGGTATAGCTCGGCGCGTTGGGTTTTGATTTGCTTTGCTCACCCGTAATGACATTGAACTTGGAGACGCCGTGGTATTTATCCGCAGAGTTTTCGGCGAATGAGTAACCCTTACCCTTTTGCGTCACCACGTGAATAAGCGTTGGCCCGTCCTTCATATTTTTGACGTTCTCGAGCACAGACACAAGCGCGTCAATGTCGTGACCATCCACAGGCCCGACATAATAAAAGCCGAGTTCTTCAAACCATGTGCCGCCCATAAACATGCCGCGCGTATATTCTTCGGCCTTTTTAGCGGTAGATTTAATCGGACGCGGCGCGTCTTTGACAATCGCGCGCCCCGCGCCGCGCAGTTTTTGATAGCCGCCAGAGCTGACCATTTTGGCAAGCATATGGCTCATGGCGCCAACAGGCGGCGCAATCGACATATCATTATCATTGAGGATTACGATCTGGCGCGAATCCGTTGCGCCGGCATTATTCATCGCCTCATACGCCATACCCGCCGTAATCGAACCATCACCAATTACGGAAATGACATGACCATCGCGTCCGTCAAGGTCGCGTGCGGTGGCAAATCCCATGCCCGCAGAAATAGAGGTCGAACTATGCGCCGCGCCAAAGGGGTCATATTCAGACTCGGCACGTTTCGTAAAACCAGACAGGCCTCCGCCTTTGCGAAGCGTTCTTATACGGTCGCGACGTCCCGTAAGGACTTTATGCGGATAGCATTGATGCCCCACATCCCAGATCAATTTATCATCGGGCGTATTAAAAACAGCATGGATCGCGACAGTCAGTTCAACAACCCCAAGGCCCGCGCCCAAATGACCGCCCGTGACAGAAACCGCGCTGATGACTTCAGCCCGCAATTCGTCCGCGAGTTGCTTAAGCTGTTCACGATCAAAACCACGAATATCTTCTGGCAAGTGTACGGTATCGAGTAACGGAGTTTCTGCCATTTAAGCCTCTAAGTTTTGTCTTCTAGTTTGCCACACATTTTAATCGTCGCGCGAGTTAATGATCGCGGTTGAGCACGAAATCCACCGTTTGACACAAAACAATTGATTTGTCGCCAAACATTTTCAGATGATTTTTTGCCCGCTCGCCAATCGTCTCGGCCCTAATTTTGGCCCCTTCAAGACCCATAACCGACACAAATGTGGCTTTTCCGAGATCTTCGTCTTTTTGCACCGCTTTCCCCATCACATCCGCGTCGCCTTCATAATCCAAGATATCATCTTTAATCTGGAAAGCTAAACCTAAATCGCGCGCATAATGTCCCAGAGCCGTGCGCTCCGCGACAGAGGCACCGCCAAGAATTGCCCCAGCCATGACACCGTATTCAATCAGCGCCCCGGTTTTTAGGTTTTGTAGGTTTATAATTACCGCCTCATCGCGCTCGTTTTCCGCGACGGTAATGTCAATCACCTGCCCGCCAATCATACCAAAAACACCCCCCGCTTTTGCAAGGCCTGAAATCAACTCTAATCTGACATTGGCATCCATATGGCATTTAGGGTCAGAGAGGATTTCAAATGCATGATTTAAAAGTCCGTCGCCTGCAAGCACGGCCAGTGCCTGATCGTAGGCTTTGTGGACAGTCGGTTTCCCTCGGCGGACATCATCATCATCCATACATGGCAAATCGTCATGCACTAGCGAGTAGACATGAACGCATTCCAGCGCGCTCGCTGTCGGCATCACCGTGTCAATTTTAATTCCAAAAAGCGCCGCGCTTTGAACCATTAGAAAAGGTCGCAAACGCTTACCACCGCCAAGGGCTGCATATCGCATGGCTTCGGCGACGACGCCTTGCGCCCCCTCCGGTTTTGGCAACCAGTAATCCAGCGCCGTTTCAACAGCCTTTGCGACAGTGTCTAATTCAGATTTAAAATTTGGTGAGGACAATATAAACCTCTTTTCTATTCGAATGTCGCCGTTGAGGCATCGCCACTGCCCGATAAGACAATCTTTTCGACTTTCATCTGGGCATTTTTCAACTTGCTTTCACAATGGGCTTTCAGGGCCGCGCCGCGCTGATAAATTGTTATGCTTTCCTCAAGCGGCGTGTCGCCGCGTTCAAGCTTTTCAACAATCGACTCCAACTCGCGCAGGGCATCTTCAAAATTCAGGTCTTTAATCTCTGTTGTCATAATTTCTAACTCTATGTTTTTTCAATTTGGCTTGTACGCTCTAACTGGCGGAAACTCCAATGCAGATCACCGTTTTGCTTTACACAGTCCCAACCGCGTTTTTTAAGCGACCCCTTAAGCATACGATTAAACCAGCCATGTGCCGTAACAAAGATAATTTTTCCGCCGTCTGCGTAAGTCTCTAATTTTTCAGCCATACGATCTGCGCGAATACGGGCCTCTGTATGGGTTTCCATACCGTCGCTGACGCCCCAATACCAACATATGCGCGAAAATGTGCCCCATGTTTTTGGACGAAATTTCAACGTACCTAAATGCGGAGGCGGCAAGGCGGCTTCGACAAGGTCAGCGTCAAGAACATCAGGCGCATGCCCCAAAACACGCTCTGCGGATTCGCGCGCGCGCCTGAGTGGACTGCTGATAGACATATCCGACTTAGCCGCCCATTTTTTTACACTTTTTGGAATTTTCTGAACTTCGGCCAGACCGCCTTCGTCGTACTTGCCCCACCACGCGCGGTAGCCCCGCCAGTCTAGTTGTATCTTACGCGACAATGCAGGCTTGCCGTGCCGAACAATTATGATGATATCTTTTGACACAGCAGAAGATCAGAGCTTTTTAGCAAAACGAAACGGTGGACAGCGCAGGTCTTTTTCATCCGTGCACCGTTTGAAAGAAAACATCATCAAATCCGCACGCCCCATTAAATGGTCAACAGGCACATAGCCTGGCCCAGACGGTGCGCGACTATCGACCGAATTATCACGGTTATCGCCCATGAAAAAGACATGACCCTCAGGCACATTGAAAACTTCGGTATCGTCTAAATACCCTATATCTGTCTGCTCATATATAATATGAGACTGCGCCTCGCCCGGTAATTGTTCTGCGTAAGAATCTACACCTACGACACGTCCCTTGTGCTCACGATATAAAAACGCATCGACCGGGTCACGCGTGACAATTTCGTTGTTCAGATAAAGCTGCCCGCCTTTAACTTGAACCGTGTCCCCCGGCAGGCCGACAAGGCGTTTAATCATTACCAGATCATTGGCGGGGTTTCTAAAGACAACGACGTCGCCGTATTTAGGCAAACGCGAAAAAACTTTCCCGTCTTTTAAAAACGGAAGTTTATAGAGATTGAACGGAAGTGAATGGCGCGAATAACCATAAGCAAATTTTGAGACATAAAGATGGTCACCCACCTCCAGCGTCGGCTGCATGCTTTCGCTTGGAATTTTGTAATGCCCCCAGACGAGCGTCAGAAAAAAGAGCAAGAAAACAAATAGGCCTGCAAAGAATTTAATCTCTGCCCAAATACGTTTACCAATTGAAAGAGGCGCAGGCGACGCATTTTCGCCCTCACCTTTTTTCAGTTTCTGAGTGTCTGTGGTTGTCATAAATAGGCAATGGTCTGTGAAGGCAGAAGAATCAAGTCTTTGCTATCATAAATGGATAAGTTTCATAAAAGAAATGGGTGCGGATTTTCAGTCCTTTCAGTATAATCCCCCTATGATAACATCTAAATTCTATACCAGACGACTTATTATTTGCGTCTTTTCGTCCCTCTGGCTCATTTCATGTGCCAGCCCGCCCACAACGGAGGTCGCCCCAGAACTCTCTGGGAATTACGTGCTCGACCCCGCGCATGCCCGCGTGAATTGGTCGCTCAGCCATGCAGGGCTTTCGCAATATACGGCGCGGTTTGACGATGTATCGGGAGTTTTAGAATTTGACCCGCTTGCACCAGAACGCAGCCGCGCGGATATTCGTATTAACGCCAAGAGCGTATCTACGGGCCTCCCAAAATTTGACGAGACTTTGGGGACGGACAGAAAATACTTCGACGCGAACACATTTCCAGAAATAAAATTTGTGACTACGGCCATCACGGTTACAAGCGACACAACAGGAACGCTTGTCGGAGATTTAACCCTGCGCGGCGTGACAAAACCTCTTACGCTTATGACGACATTTAACGGCGCAGGTAAATCGTTTGGCCATCCAGGTAAAACGCTTGGATTTTCAGCGGAGGGCGAAATCACGCGCTCAGATTTTGGTATGGATTACCTTACAAACTTTGGCATTGGAGACCGCGTCACACTCCGTATAGAAGCTGAATTTAACGAAGCTCAAAATTAGTCCAATTTAGCAAAAACTAGAGTACATTATGGGTAAGTTTAAAGACGTCGACACAGCCTTAAAACAAGGCGGCATATGCCTGCTTCCGACCGAGACCGTTTACGGGCTGGGTGTCGATCCATTTAATTCAGATTCGGTGGATCGCCTCTACGCGCTTAAAGGTCGGGATTTTGATAAGCCTCTTGCCCTCTGTGTTAAAAACATAAAGCAAGCGGAGCGTTTTGGTAAATTCAATATTCTGGCATACCGTCTGGCAAAAAAACTTTGGCCTGGCCCTTTGACCCTTATACTTAATGCCCAAGACGGGCTTGAACTCGACCCAAGGCTTTTTGGCACGTCGCGCACAGGGGAACGAACAATCGCGCTTCGCTGTCCTGACATTTCGTGGATTAAAAAACTAGATAATTTACCCATCGCACTCACGAGTGCCAACAAATCTGGGGACCCAGACCCCCTCTCTTTCAGGGAAGCCTTTTACACAATGGGCGCACATACGCAGGCCGTTATTGAAGGGCCCATTAAAAGCTACGGCTTACCTTCGACCATAGTTGCAATTTCAGGTGAACAGGCGGAAATCCTCAGACGCGGGCCTTTGACCGCGGATGACTTTGCAGAATTTAACATAGAGTGGGCCACATAATGCCAAACCCATCAGGTAAACCCGACGGTATTCAAGCCCTTGTAAATGTGCTTTCTGAAAATGAGTGGACACAAGACGCAGAAATTATCGCCCCGCATCTTGTCGAGTGGAGAGATAAATATTTTGGCAAAACACCGATCATGGTCATGCCGCGTTCGACCCAAGCCGTTTCTGACATATTAAAAATATGTACGGAATTTGGACTAAAAGTGACCCCGCAAGGCGGCAATACGGGCCTTGTCGGGGGGCAGACCCCGCAAGGCGAAATCCTGCTCTCGCTTAAAAATATGACCAAAGTCCGCGACATCAATGTCGCCAATAATTCTATCACGGTCGAGGCGGGCGCAAGCCTGCAATCCGTGCAAGAGGCGGCCTTATCTGTCGACCGCAAATTCCCGCTTTCACTCGCATCAGAAGGCACATGTACGATTGGCGGAAACCTCTCGACCAATGCGGGCGGTGTCCATGTTCTAAAATACGGTACAACAAAAGACCTCGTTTTCGGGGTCGAAGCCGTACTGGCCGATGGGCGTATCTTTAACGGGCTTACGGATTTGCGCAAAGACAATACGGGCTATGATCTAAACCGTCTCTTCCTCGGCGCGGAAGGCACGCTTGGGATTATAACGGCGGCTTGTTTAAAACTTTTTCCAAACCCAAAATATGTGCAGCGCGCAATCGTCGGAGTGGAAACGCCGATGGCGGCCATGGCGCTCTTGGATCAATGTCGCGCGGGATCACATTTGGCGATGTTTGAAGTTATGCCGCGCATCGGGCTTGACCTTGTCCTCACCCATATAGACGGCCAGCGTAATCCGTTCGAGGCGTCATATCCGTGGTACGCGGTCATTGATTGGGAAGTTGAAACCGAAGCACAAGGCCTCGACATCGCAGAGGCCCGCCTTGGGCCGGCCCTCGAATCTGGCGTCGCTCTGGATGTTGTGATTGCCCAAAACCAGACTCAGGCGGGCGCGCTTTTGGCGCTCCGCGAGAACATGTCCGCCGCGCAGAAATTTAATGGCGGGTCTGTGAAATTCGATATTACCGTGCCGCTTTCAAAAATTCCTGAATTTTTTGAACGCGCGGACAAAGCCGTTGAAAAAGTTGTCCCCAATTGTCGCCCCGTTGGGTTTGGTCATTTCGGGGATGGGAATATTCATTACAATATTGCACAACCCCTGCCGCAATCCGCCTCAGAGGGTTTTGAGATTGGGAAAGCAGCCTATCTTGAGCAATGGGACGCCATGTCAGAAGCCGTATTTGATGTTGTCGACGCTCTAGACGGATCTATTTCTGCTGAACATGGTATCGGCATTATGAAAAAAGATGACTTGGCTTTGCGCGCGGACCCTGTGAAATTTGCCCTTTTAAAATCCGTTAAAAACGCGCTCGACCCCCAGAATATTTTAAACCCCCGAATTATGCTTTAAAAGGAATTATAACGACGCCTCTTGAAAAAACCTATCTGGCAAACTATCTCTAATGCATCACGCAACCCACGCATACAGACCCGATTGGCGGGTCGATGTTATGAGGACGGAGACCGAAAATGTTGACACTACTTTCCCCAGCTAAAAAACTAAATTACGATCCAGCGGAGACTGACTTGTCTCCGACACAGCCGCGTTTGACGGATGACACGCGAGAACTCGCCAAAGTCGCCAAGACACAATCTGCGGATGACTTAAAACAACTCATGCATATTAGTGATAATCTGGCGGAGCTGAACGCAGAGCGATTTAAAACGTTTAACCTTGAGAATAAAAGCAATTCTGCCAAATCGGCAGGACTTGCCTTTGACGGGGATGTCTATTGGGGCCTTGAAGCCAAGAGCCTTAGCGACGCAGAGCTGTCTTATGCCCAAGATCATTTGCGTATCCTTTCGGGCTTATACGGCGTGCTGCGTCCGCTTGATTTGATACAGCCTTATCGTTTGGAAATGGGTACAAAGCTTAAAACGGCTCGCGGAAAATCGCTCTATGAATTTTGGGGCGACACGCTGGCGAAATCTTTATTGGAAGATATGAGCGGTCATAATGACCGTGCTATTGTCAATCTGGCCTCAAATGAATATTTCAAAGCCGTGGATAAGAAAGCCCTCGCCGCCTCTGGCGACATTCCTATTATCAGCGCAAAATTCTTGAATGTGAAAGATGGTAAATCCCGCGCCCTAATGTATTACGCGAAATATGCACGCGGACAAATGGCGCGTTGGATTATGCAAGAACGCGTAGACCGCACGGATGGACTGAAGGATTTCAATTTGGATGGCTACACATTGGACACGGCGCAAACCACAGACACGGAACTTGTCTTTACGCGTAAACAACCACCGCCTAAAAAATGAGAGCCTGTCCAGAAGGCGTGAGGCTTTATGAAAACGCCTGACCCCCAAGCCCATGCCAGCAGTCCTTTAAAAATGGGCCTGCGAGATTGGCGGCAAGTCTTGGGGCGCGTTTTCAAACAAATCAATGATGACAATGTCGGCATTGTGGCCGCAGGCGTTGCGTTCTTCTCCCTGCTTGCAATATTTCCGCTTATCTCTGCCGCTGTGTCAGTTTACGGGTTTTTCGCAAACCCTGAAGATGTGTATGACCTGATCGCCAGTGTCTCAGGCGTCTTGCCCCAAGAGGCTTGGCAGGTCTTGAACGACGAAATCATGCGCCTTGTGACGACCCCAAGACAACAACTCGGTTGGGGGATTATTATCAGTCTTTTACTAGCACTGTTCTCAGCAGGATCGGGCGTCCGCGCTGTGATGCGCGCCATGAATATTGCTTACGGCGAACGCGAAGACAGGCACCCTTTCAAGTTCTTTTTACTCGCAACGCTGATGACCGTGTCGATGATCTTATTCATGGGCGTCGCGCTTTTGATTATTATCGGCGTGCCGTGGCTTTTGCATTTCGTGAAGTTAGACGGCGCAGCGGCCATAATGACCCGCATCTTGCCGTGGTGTCTTTTGATTTTAATGTTCAGCTTTGCCAGCGCGATACTCTACCTTTACGGGGCGTCGCGCAGACCACCGAAAATTCGGTGGGTTTTACCAGGTGTAATTTTCACGACATTGGCGTGGCTCGGCATCTCTGTTGGATTTTCAACATTCGTCACACATATGGGCCGATATGATGTTACTTACGGAAGCCTATCTGCGGTGATTATATTACTCGTCTGGTTTTGGCTGACGGCCATGATTGTCATTATGGGCGCGGAACTGAATGCAGAACTGGAGCGCCAAACTGTGATTGATTCCACACGCGGGCCGAATAAACCCATTGGCAAACGCGGTGCAAAAATGGCAGACTTTAAAAACTAATCGCCTATATATAGAGGCGTACATTTTTTAAGGTCCTCCATGCGTTTTATAAAAGCTCACTTCCCTGCGGATAAATCCGACGCCGTCATAGAGGTTATCAATCGCTGCGAGCCAATAGATTGGGCAATCGATAGCGGCTATGGCCGCGCTGAAAAGGCCGCTGAAATCCTTGTGGCCAAAGGCCAAGGTCAGAAATTGGTCGACGAGCTGCAAGCCTTGCTCGGCAATTGCGCGGATTGGCGCGTAGTCATTCTGCCCGTCGAGGCCACCCTGCCCCGCCCCGAAGAAAAACCGTCTGAAGTCGAAGCCTCGAAAAAGGATAAAGAAAAAGCCACAACACTCTCCTTGCGCGAAGAGCTTTATCAAAAAGTCAGCAATGACTGTACGTTAAATTCCGATTTCATCATCCTGACCGTATTGTCCTCAATTGTCGCCGCGATTGGCCTGAACGGCGATAGTGTCGCCATTGTGATCGCCGCCATGGTGATCGCGCCCTTGCTTGGGCCTATCCTTGCTTTTGCGCTCTCTGCCGCGCTCGGTGACGTGACTCTCATGTGGAAAGCGACCAAGACAGCGGTTACGGGACTTGTAATCGGGTTCGCGTTTGCGCTGGGTCTGTCGCAATTCATCCCCGTCAATCTGTCGAGTGTTGAAATGGTCAGCCGTACCGTTATCACCCCTGAAATTATTGCGCTTGCGCTGGCCTCTGGCGCGGCGGCAGCATTGTCCCTCTCCACAGGTATATCCTCTGCGCTTGTTGGCGTGATGGTGGCCGTTGCGCTTTTGCCGCCCTCTGTCGCCTCGGCACTATTCTTGGGCGCGGGCGATTACCAAAGTGCAATTGGCGCAGCTTTGCTCCTGGCCCTAAACGTCGTCTGCGCGGTGCTTTCAGCGCAGCTTGTATTTGTTTATAAAGGTATCCGCCCCCGAACATGGTCAAGCCAGAAAAAAGCGTCTCGCTCTGTGAAAATCAATGCTACGGTCTGGCTCGGTCTCCTAATCGCCTTGGCCACACTGGCGTATTATTTAAACCCTGTTCTAACTTAGAGCACGTTTAGTTCGGGCAAGATCAAATTCGCGCCCTCTGCGCGCCCTGAGTTTACGACACGAGAGACTTCGTGATAGGCGAGGTCAGCCCCCGTAAGTTTCGCGCTTAACGTCTTCTCTGGATATGCGTCCCAATTCAGCCATTCATCCCACCGCGTTTTTGGCAGGCGCACAGGCATGCGATGATGCAAATGTTTGACTTGGCCAATCGCGTGCGTAGTTAAAATCGTACACGACAACAGCGAGATGCCCTCATCTACGGACCATTGATCCCACAGACCCGCAAAAGCGATGAAGTCTTCATTGTCGTCTTCGTAGATATAATTCGGTGTTTTGGGTTTCTCTACCCCCTCCCATTCATACCAACCACTGGCAGGTATCAGCGCGCGACGACGTCTAAAGGGCGTTCGAAAACTTGGCTTCTCGCCCGCGGTTTCAACCCGCGCATTAAACATGGGACGCCCTTCGGGCGGTTCTTTTTTCCAATGTGGATGCAAACCCCACCGCATAGGCACAACTTTGCGCGACTTTGTTCCGTCCCATGCAATGACAGGCACAACGGAGCCGGGGGCAATATTGTAATGCGGTTCCCAATCCCAGAGCGGTTTTCCGTCCTCGCCTCTCGGCCCAGTTTTCGCCCCAAAGCTTGCCGCAATTTGGTCTAAAGTCCCAGATAATGTGTATCGTCCGCACATAGAGACGGTATAAGGAATGAGCGCTAAAATGGAAACCAATTTGACCACCCTCGACCCAGAACACGCTCGCCCGTTAAAACCGATAGCCTGCGTGGGCATTATCTGCTTTCGCGGCGAAGAGGTCTTGCTGATCCGTCGCGGCACAGCCCCGCGCAAAGGCGAGTGGTCTATTCCCGGTGGACGCATTGAAGTCGGCGAAACTGAACCGTCCGCCGCCCTGCGTGAATTGTTTGAAGAAACCTCAATCACCGCGACACTTGGCCCAAAGGTTGAGATCATAGACGCGGTGTTTGAAGGCAAAGCCTATACGCTCCATGATTATGTTGCGACCTATGTGTCAGGCAAGGTGATCTCTGGCGACGACGCCGCGCATGCAGAATTTGTAAGTCCCGACCGCTTAGCCGCGCTCGGCATGTGGCCCAAAACATTGGAGGTCATAGAAACCGCGCGCAAAGTCCGAAACGCGTTAAGCTTAGATGAAATTTCAACTATTCAATCCCCCTCGTCAGGGCTATAGTTAGATATGTTTACTCGGCATATGATACTGGTCTTAGCGGCCCTTGCCCTTGCTGCGCCCGTTACGGCGCAAGATGCGCGCACGACCTCTGTTCAAGCCGAAGCAACCGCCGCCGCAGACCGTGCAGCCGCACTCAAAGCCAAAGAAGACGCGGAACTTCGGATCGAAGAAGACATGGTCACAATGGGTAGCCTTGTTGAAGCGCTCTCTAAAAACCTTGGCCAACTTCATTACTTGCGGACGCTTTGCTTTGGTAAAAACGACCAGAAATGGCGGCTTCGCGCAGGTCAAATGATGGACATCGAATCCTCTGGTGATGATACACGCCGCCGTGAATTGGTCCGCGCGTTTAATGCGGGATATTACCAAGAAGAATCCCGTCACGCCAAATGCTCGCAAAGCGTTTCAATCGACGCGGCGGCCTTAGCTGAAAACGGGCGGAGTGTAGCCACTATGCTCGGTGACCCGTATCGTGAACGCTAAAACAAGATGAGTGTTATGAAACGCGCCCTCTTTTCTTCACTCTTTGCCGCACTCTTTATTACTGTGGTCTTTTTAAATCTCGGAGGATGTGCCGTGCCGACAAAAACGCCGACCTCAACGCCTGAAAACAATAAACCCGTACTGTCCCTCGAAGGGTCAGAATGGGGTTTGTTAAATCCAGATAGCTCCGCGCCCGAGCAATTTGTCCAATTTAAAATGGACAATAAAGTCAACGGATTTGGCGGCTGTAATAATTTCTTTGGCAGTTACCAAATAAACGCGACAGCCCTCACAATAGGGCCACTCGCGTCGACGCGGAAAATGTGTCGCAATACGATAGAGGCAGAACGCGCATTTTTAAACGCGCTGCAATCCGCAAATACATTTGCATATGACGGAAAAACTCTCACCCTTCTCGACGGGTCAGGCGCGGTGTTAACTGAGCTACGTCGTCGCGACTGGGATTAGACTGATTTAAAACACAAGATGTAAAACCAATTACAAGGACGCAGTTATGGGTTAATTGTAATAGAGTTTATAATTTAGTTTAGCCTTTATCCCGACGACTGGTACGGGAACACCGTCCACTGTTTTAGGGTTATAGCGCCACCGCTTCACAGCTTTAACCGATCTCTTTTTAAGACCTTTTGTTTTGCAATTCGCGACGATGTTTTCTGGATGCCCCAAAGTATTCAGATCAAAAGTCATTCGGCAACTCTCTGGCGCCTTTAGCCATTTGGGGTATTTTGGAACCTCTCGCAATATCGGTGTCGCCTCTATTACGGATGGACCACCGTTATCTTGTGAAGCGTTGACATCTTCCAGTGTCCAATTCACGACCTCACTATAGGCTATAGCGTATTTAGACTGCGCGTTTTCCTTTATGAAAAAAGCTTGCGTCTCTTTTGTTTTATACCCCGACTTTTCCATCTTTACGATTCTAAGTCCGCCTGAATAGGGAATATTCAAAGAACACGGCGTCGTGCACTGTCCTAAGACTTCATACTGGCGAAGCCGATCATCTGGCGTCTCAACCGAAACAGTCACAAGGGCCTGTGTTGGGGTCGATTCGAAACTCAATGGGATAATATTTTCCGCTTCTGCGGGCTGAACGCAACACAGTAGAATGGCAATCGAAAAGCCGCAGGCCTTAATCAAATTCATCATAATCTCAATTGACAATAATAAGGCGCGAATATCAAGACAATTCAGCAGGGCGAGACCGCTCTCTATGATGCGTGCACGATCTTTGAGATATTCAATTTTGTGATATTGATGACAGGTCTATTGCTATGAATTGGGTCACGGGTCATATACTGTATCCCACTAGCGCAGAAGATGATTATGACAGACACTTTACAGATTATCCGCCCTGATGATTGGCATGTTCATTTACGCGACGGCGCCATGCTCGACGCCGTAGTTGATGCGACCGCCCGTCAATTCGCACGCGCGATTATTATGCCAAACCTCGCACCACCTGTGACCACGGTCAAACAAGGCCGTGATTACCGCGACCGTATTTTGCGCGCCGTAAATTCAACTTTAGAATTTACGCCTTTAATGACGGCCTACCTCACGGACGGAACAGAGCCGGGCGAGATTATGCATGGTCATGAACAAGGCGTGTTCACGGCCTGCAAACTTTACCCTGCAAATGCGACGACAAATTCCAGTCACGGCGTCACAGATATTAAGAAACTCCGACCTGCATTGGAGATGATGCAAAAAATCGGCATGCCTTTATTGGTGCACGGCGAAGTCACTGATCCAGATATTGACATTTTTGACCGCGAAGCCGTTTTCATTGACCGTGTTATGACTAACATTTTGAAAGACTTCCCTGACCTTAAAGTCGTGTTCGAGCATATCACGACCAAAGACGCCGCTGATTTTGTCGAAAGCCAAGGCGATAATATCGCCGCGACCATAACGCCGCATCACCTTGAATTTAATCGCAATGCGATTTTCCAAGGCGGCATCCGCCCGCATTTTTATTGCCTGCCCATCGCCAAGCGCGAAGTGCATCGACTTGCTCTGCGCAAAGCCGCGACCTCTGGCGGGTCTCAGTTTTTCCTCGGCACAGATACCGCGCCGCATGCGATTGAGCGCAAAGAAAGCGCCTGTGGATGCGCGGGAATTTATAACGCCCCGAACGCCATGGAAAGTTACGCTAAGACGTTTGACGAAGAAAATGCCTTGGATAAATTAGAGAGCTTTGCATCCCTGAACGGGCCGAAATTTTACGGCCTGCCTGTCAATACCGAAACGATTACCTTGACGCGCACGCCGACCCTTGTGCCGTCCTCTATTCCTGCGGCGGGCAGTGACCTTATCCCGTTTCATGCGGGCGAAACCCTAGAGTGGACATTTAAGGGTCGCGCCTAGCATGCCCATCGCAAAATTAGACCGCACAATAGTGCGTCTCTCGGGCGAAGGTGTGGACGCTTGGCTTGACGGGCTGATTACCAATAATCTGAAATCAGATATAACATTTGCGGCTCTGCTCACCCCGCAAGGTAAAATCATTGCAGATTTTTTTGTGACCAAAGACGATGCAGGCCTCATCATTGATACACCTGAAAAATTCGGAGCCGTTCTGCATAAGCGCCTAAAAATGTATAAGCTCCGCGCGCCAATCACGATTGAAGACCTGAGCGAAACGCATTCGGTCTACGTTTTGTGGGACGGCGAAGGAAATGTAGGACACACAGACCCGCGCCTGCCTGCCCTGGGTCAGCGCCTGATTTCAGATGACGTTTTAAACGGTGACGGCGATTATAACGCGCACCGCCTCTCGCTCGGCATGCCCGACAGCGCGTGGGATTTTGAAACCCAGACCACATTTGCGGCAGACGCAAATATGGACTTGATCAACGGTGTAGATTTCAAAAAAGGCTGTTTCGTCGGCCAAGAAGTCGTCAGCCGTATGAAGCGCATGACCACGGTCAAAAAGCGTTTTCGCGGTTTGGTCTTTGAAGGCAAAGCAAATGCTGGGGATGACATAAAAGCGGCCGAGCGCGTGGTTGGAAACGTGTTATCTGTTCACGGCACTATGGGAATGGGCATGATCCGCTTAGACCGCCTGAAATCCGCCGCTGAAAACCCCGCTGTGAACGGTCATCCCGTTCAGATCATGGGAGGGCCTGATGGCTCAGACTGAAAAAAACCTGCCCGTTATCGTCAAACGTAATGCCCCTGACGCCCTGCCCCGATTTGCAGCACTCAATGCGCAGTGGATTGAAGATATGCATGTTTTAGAAGAATCAGACAAGCTGATGGTCGCGCGTCCAGAGATTTACATACAAAACGGCAATCATGTTTTTTCTGCTCATATTGGCGACCAAGTCGTCGGAGCGGTCGCGCTTAAAAAACACGAGAACGGTGATTACGAACTCACAAAAATGGCGGTTGATACGACGGTACGCGGGCGCGGCCTTGGGCAAGTCCTGATGACGGCAATTGAAGCGTATGCCAAAGACGAGATGAAATTAAAGCGCCTGTTCCTTTTATCAAATACACGAAACGAAGCCGCGCTTAGGCTTTACGCGCGTAATGGCTGGACGGTAAACCATGAAGGCCCGCATCCCGTATATCAGCGCGCCAATATCGGAATGGAAAAAATTCTTTGACCCAATCCCAAAAGCCATTGCGCCTTGACGATAAAATTTTTGTGCCTGTTGAGAACACAGATAACGGCACCGTATCAGGCCAGACACGGTTTCATTTTTGGCAAAAGGGGAAAACCTTCTTTGCCGATTATGTCGGCGGCGATGTCTCTGAGGGCCATATCATTGGTAAGCTGCTTGGTGAGAATACAGGCGATTTGCTGTATCATTGCCTCACAAAAGACGGCCGTCTGAAAGCAGGGCAAGCGTCCGCTGTGTTCTCCCACATGGACGATGGTCGCCTCGCGATTGATCTTGATTGGGAATGGCTCACAGGAAATAAGCGCGAGATTGATGATCCCAAAGGCAAGTCCCGTTACGAAGAAGTCCTCGACCCGTATAATGACGAAACGGGGTATAAAACATAGTGACGAAGGCAACGCCCTATCCTCAACCGACCTATGTGGACGGCGAAATCCCAGACCTTCCGCGCTGTGGCTGGGTGTCGGCGACAGACCCGCTTTATACCCATTATCACGACACAGAATGGGGCCGTCCGATCTATGATGACAAAGCGATTTTCTGCAAACTTATCCAAGACGGCATGCAAGCGGGATTGGCGTGGATCACCATCCTTAGAAAACGCGGCACAATCCTAGAAGCCTTTGACGGTTTAGATCCTGACAAAGTCGCGCTCTACACCGACGCAGACCGCGAGCGCTTGATGGGAAATCCCGGCATTATCCGTGCCAAGCTTAAGATAAATGCCGCGATCACAAATTCGCAAATTTTTATAAAAATGCGCGACGAAGAGGGCATAAATTTCAGCGATTATATTTGGAGCTTCACGGAAGGTAAAACCGTCCGCAATTCATGGGCCAACTTCAAAGACGCCCCCGTGCAATCGCCCGCATCCGTGGCCATGGCGAAAGATTTAAAAAAACGCGGATTCAAATTCGTCGGCCCCGTCATTACTTACGCGTTCATGCAAGCGGTGGGGATTATCAATGACCACTCTAGCGAATGCCATTGTTTTAAGGCGTGTGATCGGTTGGCGCGGCGGTAGAGTACAAAATTACAGGAAACTTGTTTCCCTACTTTGGCGACCTAAGATACGGACAATAAAAACGCCTGTGTCTGTCAATTCATAATAGATAACATCGACACCACAGAGACTCTTACGAAGTTTAGTATCAATCTCATCTGCAATGGGATATAAGTGAGAACTATCTGCGATCTGTTGAAAACGCTCGGTTAAATTCAGAAAATATTTATCAGCTTGAACTTCACCAAATGTATAAAAACCATGGCGGTAGATTCGGCGCAGGTCTTCTTTTGCCGCAACAGATAGTCTATAACGCACCTGCGCTCCGCAGCTCACCTTTGACTTCAGCTAAGATTTCTTCTGGCGTCATATCGGTAATGCCACTTTCGCGCCCTGCCTTTATGGCCGCACGGAGCCTATCTATTTCTTCGCTTTGTTTTTGCTTCAATCGCAAGGCGTCCCGAATGACTTCACTGTCAGAGGCATAATCCCCAGAGGCCAATTGAGATTGTATCCACGCGTCCTGTTGATCTGTGACCGTAATGCTTTTTTTAATCATCGCCATGTCTATGCCTCGCACTTCCTACTTTATCCTACCATACACTAAATTCGTAGAATTTCAAAATCAGAAGCCAACCGCACCCCAATTTAATGCCCCCAAATTTAATCCTAGCCCCCTCCCGCCATGAGCGCTATGAAGACCGCTACACATTCATAAGGGAATACACACCGTGAAAGCCGTTATCAGCGCCACAGGCCTTTGGACACCGCAGCAGTCCATTTCGAACGAAGAACTGGTCGAGGGCTTTAACGGCTATGTCGATAAGTGGAACGCAGACAATGCGAGCGAAATCGCGGCAGGTTCGAAAGAAGAACTGACCTATTCCAATGCCGCCTTTATTGAAAAAGCGTCGGGAATTAAGTCCCGCTACGTGATTTCTAAAGACCCGATCTTAGACCCCAATATTATGGCCCCGCGCATACCCGCACGGCCTGATGATGAGCCGTCAATCCTCGCGGAGATTTCTATGAATGCCGCCAAAGACGCATTAGAACGCGCAGGCCGCAAGGCCGAAGATGTCGACGCGGTAATCGTCGCCTGTTCCAACCTCCAACGTGGCTATCCCGCCATTGCCGTCGAAGTTCAAGACCTGCTTGGCACAGGCGGGTTTGCCTTTGATATGAATGTGGCCTGTTCCAGTGCGACGTTTGGTATAGAGGCGGCACGCGGTCTGATTATGGGCGGGCAAGCGCGCTCTGTCCTTGTGGTGAACCCTGAAATTTGTACCGCGCATTTGAATTTTAAAGACCGCGATAGTCACTTTATTTTTGGCGATGTGGCCACGGCAACGCTTCTTGAACGTGACGACATAGCGCCATCTAAGCATTGGGAAGTCATTGGCGCGAAACTCGTCACGCAGTTTTCAAATAATATCCGTAATAATTTTGGCTTCCTCAATCACACCGCCCCCGAAGATGACGGCATGGCAGACGGACGCGGCAAGAGAGGTCTAACGGATAAATTATTTGTCCAAAACGGCCGCAGCGTGTTCAAAGAGGTCGTGCCTTTGGTCGCAAAAATGATCAATGCGGAATGCGAAAAACACGGCATTGATCCCAGCACGCTCAAACGTATGTGGCTCCACCAAGCCAACCTTTCCATGAATCTTTTGATTGCTAAAAAAGTCCTCGGCAAAGACGTCGAAATTGAACAGGCGCCTGTGGTGCTGGATGAATATGCCAATACCTCCTCGGCCGGGTCGATCATCGCATTTCATAAGCATTCCAATGATTTCAAAGACGGCGAGACGGGCTTGATTTGTAGCTTTGGCGCGGGTTATTCGGCAGGGGCGATTTTTGTACGGAAGGTGGGGTGAGCCTTGAACCTTGAGGCCTTATACAGTTTCGTTCAGACACGGATAGACGAGAAAAAAGACAGAGACTATCTGCCTTTTCTTTTGGCCCTCTATTCGCATTTAGAGACTCGCAATGAAATCCAAGCCACGCTTGAAAATCTACCGAATATAATTGACGCAGCCCTGACGGGGGCTCCAACACCACATCCTGTAAGTTGGTTCTTAATCGAAGACCCGCCTTCGCTTAGCGAAGAAAACAACGGCGGATATATCGGAATGGATTACACATTAGAGGTTATAAAATTTCAAATCTCTGAATGTCAGCAAATCAAAGACACCGTCCTCACAAACCCGCATAGGCATTACGGTATAACCTCGCCCAACGGGCATAACTGGTATAATTTTACCGCGCTATCGATTTTGGAATGCGGACTGGCGGGTTTGATCGCAAATTCATTTTCTGTCAGCTCTACGGACGCCTCTATTCTAGGACATATTCTGGAATGCGGACGCGCATACGAGTAGAGCTTTAATCTCTCTTTGCGACGGGAACACACACGGTGTGAAACAGTATATTTGTATAAATCTTGAGTCTTTTCGGTAATCACACTATAAATTATTTGAATGCATCTTCCCCCAAACGCTCAATTCGGACGGCTTATAAATGATTGATACAATCTATCCTAAGAAAACATATCTCACGCGGTCAATTTATGCCGCCATACTGCTTGTGGTCATATTTGGCGGGGCCATGTTCATGCCCATGGGCAAAAGTGGCCCTCCGATTATCATGCTGGTCGCGACGGTTTTACTGGCCTTTTTATCTATGAAAGTCCTGTCTGAAGTGTTTAACAGATTAACGGGCCTGTCATTCTTTCTATCCATTTACGGCTTGTTGATATTATTTGTCATGTCGTTATTTCTGAGCTTTATTATCGGCCCACTTTATCTGGCCTTTAATGTGGTTCAATATTTTCGCGCGCCCAATTAGGGTTTTTAAATGAGCTTTGTTTAGAAAGCACACGCATTACATTATTCTGGCTGGCGCGGGCTATTTTGTACGGAAGGTGGGGTAACATAATCATAGATACATCTAAACGGCAGCTCCCTGAATTTGAAAGCGCCACTAAATCAATCTCTTGGTCGCAAAAATACCTTTATAAGATTGAGCATCAGCTAAAAGTGATTAATGAAGGAGATACAGCCGTTTTTAAGATTGTAAGAGAGAATATTAGTTCAGAATTAGACGTCGTGTAGGCTTGTTTAATTGCACCATTACCAAGTCAATTAGAACTAGATGTTGTCAACTCTTTATACCATCTTCGAGCTTCACTCGATCAAACTATCTATGCAACATATCGGTTTTTAAAAAAAAGCCACGTAAAAGGTATTGATCTTTCAAAAATAAAATTTCCAATTTCGAAAAAAAAAATAAGATTCGAAGACGCTCTTAAAAACCTTCCGTCTGGGGATGGTGTACCGCCTGTCATTCTGAAATTATTGAGAGATAAGAAGCCATATATAGTTGAAAGAAAAATGTCGCCGTTGTGCGTTTTAAACACTCTTACAAACCTAAACAAACATCGCTATCTCACTGAAATTTCAACACGACACAGTCTATTAAAATTAAAGCATCAGAGAGGCCCTAAAACCGTAAGTAACTTCGATGAGTTTACAATCGGTGGAGGCGGTAATACCGTTCGCACAGTACCAGAAAACACACCTCTCTTAGAAAATGAAATAGGATTGTATATTTCTGAGAGAAGTAATCCATCGTTTTATGACGTCCGCATCACATTCGATATAAAATTCATCGATATTGAAGGCATTTTACCTCAAACTTGTTTGTTTCATTTAAATGCAATAAAGAAAGATATTGAAGATATATACAACGAGTTTCTCAAAACCTGTCTCAACTATTAGTACAGAAACGAGAATCTAAATTGTCCCAAAAACCCTCCCAAAAAATATCCCGCGCATGGCAGCGGATGCTCTCGGGTCGGCGCCTTGACCTGCTAGACCCGTCGCCTTTTGATGTGGAAATTGAAGATATAGCGCGGGGCCTCGCCCGTGTCGCGCGGTGGAACGGGCAAACTTCTGGCGATCACGCGTTTTCAGTCGCCGAGCATTCTGTGATTGTCGAGCGTATCTTTACTGAACTTTATCCCAAATCTACTACCGCCCAACGCCTGACCGCCTTGCTCCACGACGCGGCAGAATATGTCATTGGCGATATGATCAGCCCGTTTAAAACGGCGCTGGGCCTAAATTATAAAGATTTCGAAGCACGGATTGAGTCCGCCATTCATCTGCGCTACGGCCTGCCGCCCACAATGCCCCCGTGCCTTAAAAAACAGATCAAAAAATGCGATCTTTATTGCGCCTATTTCGAAGCCACACAAATCGCAGGGTTTAACATAGAAGAAGCTGATCAGTTTTTCATAACGCCGCCAGACGGTCTGCAAATCGAATTATCGCCTCTATCCGTAAAAGAGGCCGAAGCGCTTTTCCTCGCGCGCTTTGAGAATTTAAA
>ENA-ORXM01000132-ORXM01000132.1-marine-metagenome-genome-assembly--contig:-NODE-132-length-144435-cov-41.566584_pt1 | contig 144435 bp, 122 predicted proteins | sample MGYA00237867_ERZ511480 | MGnify/ENA primary metagenome ERZ511480 (study PRJEB26309, sample SAMN06266103) | marine metagenome | isolation source: Algal blade | place: United Kingdom:Sidmouth, United...
CATGAAGTTCCTCAGAAGTCTGTGTATCCAGATTTCCCGTAGGTTCATCCGCCAGCACTAGCTCAGGTTTATTGATGAGCGCGCGAGCTATAGCCACTCGTTGTTGTTCACCACCTGATAATTCGGAAGGCTTATGCGTAAGCCGATGGCTTAGTCCTAGATAGTCTAATAACGCTTTGGCTGCCTTCTCAGCTTCAGACTTAGATTTTTTACTGATAAGAGCAGGGATCATAGCATTCTCTAGTGCAGAGAATTCCGCTAGCAGATGATGAAACTGAAATACAAAACCTATATTCTTATTTCTGAATGCTGCCATTTGTTTCTCAGTGAAAGCATTCACATCATAATTGTTAATCAGCACCCTTCCTTTATCAGACTTATCTAGCGTTCCTAGTATTTGTAAGAGGGTACTCTTACCTGATCCAGATTTTCCTATTATAGAAACTAGCTCACCTCGTTCTACCTGCATATCTATTCCTCGAAGCACCTTTACATCATCATAAGATTTATGGATATTTTCAGCTTGTAGCATCATGAAGATTTCGTTTTCATATTTTAATAACCCAGCTCTTTTAGGTAGATTTTATATGTCAAATAAATTTATATGAATAAGTGGATATTATATTCCTTAATCAAGTCTTAGATTATTAGACCCCATTGTGTTGGAACTAATCTCTTTCGTGTATCCAGGTATAGCTCTATCATTTACATATATAAAAGTAATAATTAATATGTGATAATGTCCAATCTTACATCTATGTTAATTTCGAATCTAAAAAATAAATAGATTAGCAACTAATAAGGATAGGGAAACTTCTGTTGCCAACTACGTACAAAAAATGTACTAAAGTTGGATAACTACCTTTAACTAACATTTTTATTTAGTCAAACAGATAAAACTTGCAATGGGGTAATAATTGAATGTAAGCTGGACAATCAATTAAGAAAGATAGTTCATTGTTATTTTCAACTTAATCAATAGGATTATACTTAATCAGGTAATGATTTAGAGCAATCCATTATTTACTAGATAATTTACAATATTTTCCAGTTTTTCATCTAGCGAGGGGTTCGACTTGTCTATCATGTTTAAATTTTTATAGAACCATTTGAAACTTTCTTTAGAATTTTCTTCTCCTAATGCAAAGTGTTTGACATTATATTTATAATACTCCGTACCATTTTTATTATCAATATTTTGAAAAATATTTATTGCTCCGATTTCTTCAGAATTAGAATTGATAATAGAGTATGCATGGTTATGGCTGCCTTTGTTAGTAAGTTTAACGGTTGCAATTACAGTTTCTCCTTCTTTAAAAAAATAGATATCTGATTTTTTAAAGTTACGTTTTACAGAAGGCTTAGCAGGTTCTCTTTCTAACAAATCACCAAACTTAGCTTTGTTAAGTTCATAATTTTTCACCCTTACTGGGTTTATCTTTACAATGGATTCTAGATTTTTTTCGATGGCTTTAGGATATTGCTTTTTGATGAATTCGTCAAATGCTTCTTTACTAAATTCACTATCCTTAAAAAAACCTACTTTCTTTAACTCTTTAATTTTTCTTTTGGGATAATTTAATATCGCGTTGTAAGGCATTAGTGCTTCATACTTCATATCTGGAATGCTGCATATATAGGCTTCATATGCAATACGCGAAGTTTTCTCATTTGGTAACTGGTCATAATAAAAGACCGTATCTTTTAGTTCGAAAACCACTTTACCATCTAAATCCTCTAATACAAAATTATTTAAACTCTTACTAGGGCTGTCAGGTTGCAGTTTTTTAAAATTATAGGTATGTTCCTTATTAACTAGTACTTTTCCTTTCTTATACTTAACCTTCTGAGCAGATAAACTGAATGTTACCATCGACAATATCGCTAATAAAAATAGGTTTCTATATGGTTTCATATTTCTTTAAATTTTCTATTAATCTGTAAATAAAGGAAAAATAATACGATTACTAAAAAGTTTAAACAAACAAGAATGACTAGGCTTAATAGCTGTAGTAGTAAATTTTGCAATTTCTCAGTAATTTATTTTGTTCCAGCCTTTTAGAATATTTTTTTCAAAATATGTCAATTTCGATATATACAAATCTGATTATATCTCGTTTATAATAAGTATTAAGTCATACATTAGCGAAACCCTAAGGTATGATGTACGAACTAGATGAAACTACTACAACTTTGTAAAAAATTCCCTTTCCCTCTCAAAGATGGAGAATCTATTGCTGTTACATTTCTCAGCAAAGCATTACAGCAAAAAGGATGTGATGTCACGCTTTTAAGTATGAATACTTCTAAGCATTACACCGATGTGGATAACCTGCCTTCAGAATTTGATCATTATTCCGCCATCCATACTTCAGAGATAGATAATAAGCTGAAGCCTATCGATGCATTAAAAAATCTCTTTAGTAGCGATTCATACCATATTTCTAGATTCTACTGTAAGAAATATGAACAGAAGCTTATAGGAATTCTCAAGACAGAAACCTTTGATATCATACAGTTAGAAACCTTGTATCTCGCTCCTTATGTGGAGGTTATCAAAAAATATAGTGATGCGGTCATCAGTATGAGAGCGCATAATATAGAATTCGAGATATGGGAAAGGATAACCCAGAATACTAATTTTCTGCCTAAGAGAATGTATCTGAAATATCTTACCCACAAGCTTAGAAATTATGAATTAGACCACCTCAATGACTATGATTATTTAGTCACAGTTTCTGAGAGGGACCTGAGGAAATTTAAGAAACTAGGTTATAAGAACGGAGCTATGGCTTCGCCTATAGGCTTGCAATTAGACAAGTACAAGGGCGTGAAAACTAAGCTAGACAAGTCTGGGATAAAACTCTGTTTTATAGGTTCTCTGGATTGGAGACCTAATGAAGAAGGAGTATTATGGTTCCTAGATCAGGTATGGGATGGTATGCAAGAAGTATATCCCAACACAAGTTTTTCTATAGCGGGCAGAAACGTCTCAGCACAACATAATTTTGATAAGCAGAAAGGGGTTGTTATGGAAGGCGAAGTTCCCTGTGCCGTTGAGTTTATCAATAAGCATGATGCTATGATTGTTCCTCTGTTTTCAGGTAGCGGGACTAGAGTTAAGATCCTAGAAGGTATGGCATTGGGTAAGGTTGTCATTACAACAAGTATAGGTCTAGAAGGCATCGATGCAAAACACAAAGAACAGGTACTTATAGCAGACACACCTAGCGAGTTTATAGAGGCGATAGGATTTTTAGAATCATCAGAAGGGCAGATTTCTAGGATACAAGAGAATGCCCTAAAGTTTGTTCACGAGCATTATAGCAATGTGAAAATTGCAGAAAATCTGATAGAAAAGTATAAAAACTTACTTACAGGAGTCCACTAAACCTGTCTAGAAAATTATCTTTAGGATAATATTAAAATACATTATTGAAGTTAGTAATTCTTGCATCGAGATTTCCTTACCCATTAGAGAAGGGGGATAAGCTAAGATTGTATTATCAGATACGAGACTTATCAGCACAATTCGATATTTATTTATTCGCACTTTCTGATGTTCGAGTCTCAGATGCTGACAAGCAAGCCCTACAAGCGCATTGCTCAGAGATTCACGTTTATAGCATAAACGGTAAAATAAATTTGCTGAAAAACGCAATGAGTTCGAGACCCTTTCAGGTTAGCTATTTTTATAATGCCAGGATCCATCAGAAAATAACTAAGCAGGTAAGTAGAATACAGCCAGATCATATCTACTACCAGTTACTCAGAATGTATCCTTATAGCTTTCCTGCTACAGCTGCTAGTGTGTCCATAGATCTGATGGATAGTTTCTCGGTAGGATATCTACTTAGAAGTCAGCAGGAGAGCGGTTTTCTGAGTATACTCTATAATAAGGAAACCCAGCGGCTTATAGCCTATGAAAAAAAGATAATAGAAGAGCTAGACTGTAAGTTTATTATCTCAGAACAGGATAAAGTAAGCCTCGTACCTATAGAGGATAATGAGATGCATATCATCGCTAACGGTATAGATACACAATTTTTTGCGCCCGAGGAACATTCTAAAATTAGGGACATTCTCTTCGTAGGAAATATGGGCTACAAGCCTAACATATATGCTACAGAATTTCTTGTAGATAAGATACTTCCACTGTTACAAGAACGTGAGCAGGGTATTACATTGACCATTGCTGGTGCTAGACCTACTAGCAAGATATTGGCTTATAAGAATAAACACATAAAGGTGACAGGCTGGGTAGAGGATATAAGGGATGTATATAATACTCACAGGTTATTTGTTGCGCCTATTTTTAGTGGTATAGGGCAGCAGAATAAGATCCTAGAAGCGATGGCGATGGAGATTCCTTGTGTCGTTTCACCCGAGGTAGCTAAAGGTTTAGACATAGGTAATGTACAGGAATATCTTTTTGTAGCGGAAAATGCAATGGAGTTTGCAGATGCCATCATAGAAGTATTAGCAGGTAATACGGATGCAGAAACAAGAGTAATCCGAGCTAAGAAATACGTCTTAGAAAATCGATCATGGAAAGCTCAAAATAGAAAGCTTTCGAAAAAAATTATGGATAAAATCCACAAATACAATTAGCTAGAAAGTAGGGCACAGATCTATCTCATTGCTGTAATTTCCTAGGAAACTGATAGATATCTCGAACGAGTTAAGGCCCGCAGGATCTCTAGAGATATCCAGTAAATTGACATCATAACTGACACCTACAACAAAATCTCCTATCTGAATACCCGCAAGAGGTATAATAGCAGAAGGCTTTATACCATCGATATTGTCAAGTGCTCTGACACCCAGACCTAGGTAGAAATTCTTATTGAAGCCGAGCGGGAAAGAAACATTGGAACTTAGATTCAGTTCTAGATCATCTCCTTGTTTTAGTACTAATAATCTGGGATGTACGATTATCTCTTCGGAGAGCTGGAACCTAGTATTGACATAAGCAGATATCTTAGAATTGTATTCATTGATCTGGATAACATTAGGATCAGGGTCTATCTGTCTATTATAGAAAGAGAGGTTAGGCGTAAGAAAATGATGGAATGCGCCACCTATAAAAAAACGATTTGTGGAATTACTAGATACCGTATAGTTAAGCCCTAAAGAGAAGTCTGCGAAACCAAAATTGTTAGGAGGCAAAACCTCCCCCGTAGGTAAGGTATAGCCATTGGTCTGATTAAACTGATCTTCGAACGTTAGATTATTATAATTTACATTTTTTTGTGTTACCCCTATCGATAAACCGATCCCTAGGTATTGCTTCGATTTCTTATCTAGCGATTTGTGGTAAGATCCAGAGATAGATATAGAATTCGTATTAAGATCTAGAAAGTCCACCTTGTCTGAAAAGAAGTTAATACCTACACCAATTATATCTGGTGTGTACTGCTTATTGTAAGACATCTCGAATTTAGTATCTGCATTCACAGAGAAAGTCCTGAGAGGGGAGTCTAGTGCTGACCTCCACTGATCTCTATACACGGTGGATAATCTATACGAACCATCACTAGTCCCTGTCAGTGCAGGGTTTAGATATATAGGAGCCGCATAATACTGCGAGAAGTGGGGATCTTGTGCCTTTAGGTCTCGTGCCGATGCAATAATAAGGACTATAGTAAATAGAAATATAAGTTTTCTCATAACAGTGCAAAAATATAATAACTATGGAAGACCTTGTTAAAACGGAAGGATTATTATTTTAGCTTACACTATGGCAAATTTATTGCAGGTAATAAATAAATGAAAGAAGATTACGGTATGTGTAGAGTTAGCACAGCTTCTATGAGGCTAAAAGCGAATGACAGATCAGAAATGGTCAGTCAGATTCTATTTGGCGAAAAAGTAGAGGTAATTTCTGCTTTCCGTAAAAACTGGGTAAAGGTTAGGTGCCTACTAGACGGTTATGAAGGCTGGGTCGATAGGAGACTGATTAGTTACATGGACAAGAAAAAATTAGATAAGTATAGTGTTAGTCATGCTCTTGCCGTAGAATATGCCCAGGGTATAGCATCTGATACAGAGCGTCATGCTGTATGTTATGGTGCAGAGTTGCCTCTTTTCGATGGTATTTCATTCAAGACCCCTTTTGGAAAATTCTTATATAATGGACAGTTTATCCATCCAGAAAAGGTAGAAGATAAACGAGAATTACTCACCAGAATAGCTATGAAGTATCTTAATACTCCCTACTTATGGGGTGGTCGTTCTCCATTCGGTATAGATTGTTCTGGCTTTACGCAGGTTCTATATAAGCTGGTCGGTATAAATCTTCCCAGAGATGCATCTCAGCAAATAAATCATGGCAATGCTGTTGCGTTCGTAGAAAATCTAAAGCCTGGAGATCTGGTTTTTTTCGAAAACAAAGAGGGCCTCATCCATCATGTAGGTATATATCTAGAGGCTAACAAGATTATCCATGCTTCGGGTACAGTCCATGTAGATAAGCTTGACCACTTTGGTATCTACAGCGAAGCAGACAGCAAATACACCCATCGTCTCCGCATAGGTAAAAACTTACTAGACTGAGTCTTATATTTACACTACAATTATAGCGCCTGAATTATATCAAACTGAGTAACAATCTGTAGATTACCTAGGTCATCTTTGGCAACTACTGCAGGAACTTCTTTCGTTATATACTTACTCAATTCTCTACTGCTCACCTTACTATCCACAATAGGAAAAGCTGGACCTATAAGTCCCTCTATAGACATGTCCTTACTGTTTTCATCCTCGTGTAAAACAAACTGTAAAAGTCTGCTTTCTGTAATAGAGCCTATCATTTCATCGCCTTCCATAACTGGAATTTGACTGATATTATTAGTTTTCATAATGTCAATAACTTCAGAGATAGTATGATGTTTTTCTACGGTGATAAACAAAGCAGAGTCCTTCTTTCTCAACATCTCTCTAACTGTGATCTCCTTGTTGATAAAGCCTCTATCTCTCATCCAGTCATCGTTGTAGATCTTAGACATATATCTAGAGCCATGATCGTGGAAAATAAGAACAACAACATCATCTTCGGTAAGCTGATCTTTCATCTGCTGTAGTCCAGCAAAGGCAGAACCCGCAGAGTAGCCTAGAAGAATACCCTCTATTTTAGCTAGATCCCTAGCAGCTAGTGCTCCCGCCTTATCGGTAACTTTCTCGAAATGGTCTATCAGGTCAAAATCTACATTCTTAGGTAATATATCTTCTCCTATCCCTTCCGTGATATATGGATATATCTCATTCTTGTCAAATTCTCCCGTCTCATGAAATTTCTTAAACACGGAGCCATAGGTATCTATGCCCCATATTTTTACATTAGGGTTTTGTTCCTTTATGTACTTGGCTACACCACTTAAGGTTCCACCTGTTCCTACACCCGTCATGATGTGTGTTACCTTACCTTCAGTGTCTTTCCATATTTCTGGTCCCGTAGTAAGATAATGCGCTTTTCTGTTAGATAAGTTATCATACTGATTACACCAGAATGAGTTGGGGATTTCTTTGCTTAGGCGCTCCGCTACAGAATAATAAGACCTAGGATCTTCTGGCTCTACGTTTACTGGACAGACGATTACTTCAGAACCCATAGCCTTAAGCATATCTATCTTAGCCTTAGTTGTTTTGTCACTGGTCGTGAATATGGTGCTATAACCTTTTACAATAGAAGCAAGTGCTATACCCATTCCTGTATTTCCTGAGGTACATTCTATGACGGTGCCTCCTGGTTTTAGATCTCCCCTAGCTTCCGCATCTTCTATCATCTGGAGACCCATTCTATCTTTTATAGAATGTCCAGGATTGAACGTTTCTACTTTTGCAAGTATAGTTCCTGGAATGTCTTTGGCTATTTTTCCTAATTTTATGAGTGGTGTATCGCCTATCGTTTCAAGTATATTATTCTTAAATTTCAATTTCTTTTTATTTCATGCAAAATTAAATTTTATAATGATGAATTAGGCAAAATTATTCGTAATAATTCATTTCTACCATAAATCTTGAATCTAATGCTCCTAAAGTGGACGCTACTTTAGGGGAAATAACCATACTCACATCCGATGAATAGAGATTTTCGGGGATCTTACCGATTACCCGAGCCGTTATTTTTCTTTTTACAACTGGATTGTATATTTCTATAAGAGAGTTGACCTTAGCCGTCTTATGCAGCACGAATAGGTTTTTCTGGTCACTACCTTCCTTATCCCAGATAGCAATACCTCTTTTATTTTTGATATAATTTAATGGTTCACCTGTACTCTCATCTATGTTTGGCGTCTCTAATCTACTGATAGCTCGTTGCTCCCTTATCTTTTTTAGATTTTCGCTTACTTGGCCATTTAGACCTTCTAATGATATATAGCCGACCGTAAGTACATCATCTATAGAAAGACTCAGGTTACCTAGCTTGTTACGCTCTACAAGATCCACAATAGGCTGATCAAAATATATTCTAGAAATTCTAAATAACGTTTCCTTTGCCTTGACCTTATAGATAACTGGCGCAAATAGTTTGGCATCTGCACTGACTTGTTTGATAAGAAACTGATGGGGGATAGGAATCAGAATTTTCTGTCCTATACTTGCGACATTGTCTTTATCCATACCATTGAACATGAGTAACTCTTGGATACTAATGTCAAAAAACTTAGCAATACTGAAAAGAGTTTGATTAGCTTTTATAGTATGAGAATATAGAATACCTTTATCCATGTCAAAGTCTATACGGAGAGATTCCCCTGGACTGATGACTGGAGCAGATACAAACTGCGCATTTGTTGTCGATATAGAGAGTCCTAAAAATAGTATAATATTGATTAATCTCATAGCAAAAAGTTTGAAAATCAACAACAAATATATTAAATTATTTTGTAATATGTAAATTGTATCGTCATAATTGAAAGTAATAGCCATTATACCCGCACGACTAGAATCTCATAGATTACCTAACAAAGTTCTCATAGACATAGCAGGATTGCCTATGATTATGCATGTTCATAAGGCCATGAAAGCTTGTCAGCATATAGATGAGGTATACATAGCAACAGATAATTTACATATAAAAGAAACCTTAGAACGACAAGGTTGTAAGATTATTATGACAGGTGATTGTAGCTCAGGAACAGAACGTGTTTTCAGAGCATTACAAGGTCTTGGAGAGTTTGATATTGTTATCAATGTGCAAGGAGACGAACCGCTGATACAGCCAGAGCATCTATCACAGCTTGTCGAGCTACTAGAAACTCACCCAGAAGCAGAGATAGCTACGCTCATAGAATCCATCAAAGATGATCACGAATATGCTGATCCTAACACAGTGAAAGTTGTAAAGGACAGACACAATAGGGCCATATATTTTAGTCGCAAAAGCATTCCTTTCTCGCAAATATCAGGATCTACTAAGCATTATAAGCACATAGGCATATATGCTTTTAGGAAAGAAGTTGTGACGAGTCTAGTAGATCTTCCGGCGTCCTACCTTAGAAAAGCAGAAAATCTAGAACAGCTGGACTGGATATTTTATGGATACAGTATTTTTCTAGAAGAAATAGATGGTAACCTCATAGGCGTGGATACAGAGGAAGATTTAGTCAGAGTGAGAAAACGTCTAGAACAGCCTTTCTAGATCAGATATTCCTTAGAAAAAGAAAAGGGCAGTAGGTCTTCAGCATTATTATATTTTATCACTTCTTTTATGTCAAAAGCCTTTATATATATAGGGAAAGGATGCTTAGTCTTATCTTGGAACTCCTTTATAACTTGTCGACATGCTCCGCAAGGAGAAACTGGGATTGATAACTTTTTGATATTATTTCTAGCAGAGATACATAAGGCCTTGATCGGCATATCAGGATACTGAGAACCTGCACTATACAGGGCTACTCTTTCTCCGCAAATACATAGAGGATATGCTGCATTTTCTTGATTACAACCTGAGAAGACCTTATTGTTCTCTAGCCTCAGCGCTGCACCGACATTAAAATTAGAATATGGAGCGTAACTCATTTCTAGTTGTTGCTCCGCTAGATCAAGCAGTGCTCGGATATCTTCAGGAAGCTCATCTATGGAGTAGATCTGATATTGTATCTGTATACTTTTTGTTTCCATAATACATTAGTTCTGGAATAGATATAGTACAAGGATTAGACCAATATGATTGATTTACAGAAACTTACATTACTTTTTATAATCGGACTCTAGCACTAAGTCTTAGTACTTATGTCGAAGACGAGCTTATGTTCATCAAAAGATAAAGTCAGATCCTAGTCCTATTGTGTAATTTTCTGTTTATTAGCAGATACTAATAAACTGATGGCTATGATTTCTATTATAGGTGGTCCTCAAAGTTCAGGAACCTCATTACTTCGGCAGATTCTAAATCGTCATAGCGAAGTTATGTGTCTTAATGAGTCACACCTATTTTGTAAGAGAGAGTTCTATAATAACTGGCAGAAGGCAAGGATGAAGATAAATTCCAGAGGTGCATTCGGAATCAAGTCAGAAGGGTGGAAGATTTTTTCTGGTATAGATTATAATAACAATCCTGGTCTAGATAGAACAGAAATAGGAAATTTGGCCAGAACTTCTACAACTTTTCAGAGTTTTACGGATGCTGTATTTAGACTCCTAGCAACACCCAGTACGACTTACTTTATGGATAAGACGCCAGCTAATGTTTTTTCTTTTAGTGCTTTTTTAGAAACTTTTGAAGATTCTAAGGTTATCGCATGTATAAGGAATCCCTACGATATTGCAGCTTCGTTAGTTTCTAGACGTATAAATGTTTTGGATGCCGTATGTCTCATTAAGTCTGCATTTATTAGTATTATCAAGTTGTTAGAAGATAGCAGAATGTATCTTATCAAGTATGAGGATCTAGTCCGAGAGCCAGAAGATATTGTCAGAGAGGTATGCAACCATATGGGATTAGTTTTTCATACAGATATGATAGAAGCTAGTAGTGAAGAATCCTCCGTGATTACTCAGCTAGAAGGGTGGAATTACGATGAAGCTAGCGCTATAGGAAAGGGGAGTGTTGGTAGGTTTTTACAAATTCATGAAGAATTACAAGAAAAGATAAAGTACGCAATGCTCCATGTAAGTTGGAAAAATCAAGACTCTATTTTTCTAGAACTTTGCGAACGTTTACAGTATTCACTACATGATGCACCCATGCTTGCACCATTCAAGAAAGAACTTAAAAAGCTAAAAACAAGATCGCTTATAGAGAAGATAAGTTACCTACATCCTTATGGCATCATGAATAATCCAGTTTCTATAATATAATGAAATTTTCAGATTGCTACAGTGAGATTATAAGGGTACTCGAAGATTTATATGATCTATCGGAGCGAAATAATATTGCCAGATATTATATGGAGGATGTTTTTGCTATAAAGAATGTCCTATCAGAGCACTTACTGAGCGAAGCGCAAATCGAGACTTTTAAAAAGGATCTAGAAAAATTAAAGTCTAAGATGCCACTTGTGTATATTACAAATAAGTCGTTTTTCTATGGTCTAGAGTTTTATGTCAATAAAGGGGTATTAATTCCACGACCAGAGACGGAAGAACTAGTTGACTGGGTAGTAAGAGATCAGAAAAAGTCAGAAGGGCATCTGAAGATTCTAGATATTGGAACAGGTAGTGGATGCATAGCCTGTAGTATAAAGAAAAGTATTCCTTCCGCTGAGGTGACTGCCATAGATTGTTCTCTTGATGCTCTAGTAATCTGTGCGAAAAATGCACAAAGCCTAGATGTGGAAATAAAAGTAGAGCATGTAGATTTTCTAGACATAACTGATGCATCTTTCTTACTCGACTATGATATTATAATATCTAATCCTCCTTATATAGCGCACAAGGAAAAAGAACTGATGAATAATAATGTGCTAGACCATGAACCACACTTAGCACTGTTCCCTGATAACGATCCATTAATTTTTTACAAGAAAATATCGGAGTTGATACTACCAGGAAAACACACCGTCTATCTGGAAATAAACCAATATCTTGCGAAGGAAACAATTGAGATTTTTGAGAATAGAAATATGAAGACGGAGCTAAGGAAAGATATGCAAGGAAAGGATAGGATGCTGAAAGTGAGTTAACAAGCTAGTTGTAACATTTGTTAAGTTATCTCTAATTAATGACAAAGTAAGCATCCGAACTAGTACATCTTGATAAATCCTAAGTCCTAAAAATGCTTTAGGGTATTAATTTTTGAATATCAGTATTATGAATTTAGCTATTACAAAAAAATAAACAGTATGAAAAAGATAGGAATGTATATCACTTTGATATTTCTCACAATGGTCAGTTGCAAAGGAATTAAGAATATAAACGAAAATAAATCAAAAAATGATTTAACGACTCAAAATCATATCTATGTAATGGATATTGTAGAAAATTATGAAGTTCTAGACACTACCCAATACAATCCAAATTATGAAGGAATAGTCGAAGAACTGATGAGTAATAAATCAAAAACCATTTTCGTCCATGATGACTCCAGAGTATCAAAAATTACTTTCAACGAAGAAGGTAGGACTGTAATGCATTTATTTTACAATAAAGATAGCTCATTGTTTAAGTATTACAGTGAGATTCAGAAAGGAGAGCCTTACTTCACACAGTTCAATATGGATACCTTGTTTCATAAAGATAGCATTCCGATTATGAAACAGAAGATTAAAGACGATGGTATATTAACGATTGACTCAACAACCAAATTTAGTGTTGTAGGTTATGATTGCTTTGAAGTAAGATTTTCACCAGATGAGAATTTGTTAGGAAAATATTATTTATCTAATCAAATTCCAAAATTAGAAGGCATACTAGGCGTCATGATGAATACTCAATTTGATTTTTTCTTAAAAACAGTGCAAGAATCTCGTGAGCTAGGCTTAAGGGTAATAAAGCAGCCTAAAGATAGAAGAGTTGATAAATTGATGGAAAAGTATCTGATATTAAATTCTTCTTCTTATGCCTTAAAAGAATAAGTAAATATAAAATTACTTGCTTTATACCAATTCTAAATCCTTTTCTGTCATCTAAAAACAGAATTGGTATTGCTTGTGGGAGACAACACTTACCATTGCCAATAGTATATCGACCTGAAACGTCTTACATGAATTCAAATACCGAATAAGAACTTTGGAAGCTTTATTTATAATAGTATTTTATCTAGCAGGAAACTTTGATTAGAATCATTATATTCGTAATATAAAGTATGAGAAATTTAATTTTTATTAGCAGCGTAATATCATCTATATTTATTTTTTCTTGTAATAAAGAAAGTGAAATAGTAAGTATCGATTGTGGATTACTGACTCAAGGTCTATCTTCCTCTAATAACGAACAGGTAAAAATCGAAATAGATAAAGTAACAGCTGACTTATTTTCTGAATCAACAGAAAGTGATGAACTTGGACAAAATGAAAACATCGACTTACTGATCGAAAGATTAAATTCCCATTGTGAATCAATAGAAGCAAGTTTAGTTTGTTATGCCTGTATACGTACACTCATCCCCCAATCAGAAATATCAATTAAATTTGATTCATCTAGTGTTGAAATTGAGAGGATCCTAGATATACGTACGCCAGACGATGATATCTTATCATATATCAGAATGCATTAGGTTCTATATATAACGAACGCTACCCACCAGACTTCTTGACATCTTTGACTCCTTTTTCTTTGAGATACAGTAGGACTTTGTCTCGATGATTTCCCTGTAAAATAATTTCACCATTTTTAGAAGAGCCTCCCACACCACATTTTTTCTTGAGCAACTTAGCCATATCAGATAGGGCATCATCATCTAGATCTAAGCCTAGAATAACAGTTGCTTCTTTACCTCTTCGATTCTTTTTTTCTAGGACGATCCTAACTTTCATTTTACTGAACAAAGGATCCTCTTGCTTCTCTTCTGGCAGTTCAGGAGCATTGTCGGGATTACCCATAGAGGTAAATGCATCCCAACTCAGATTTTTAGAATTTTTATTTGACATATCTATGTTAATAATGAAGAAGCTAGATATAAAGTTCAGATACTTTTTCTATTTCTTAAAAGTTTTAAAACCATCAAACAGCCAGTTAGCCAGCGCTTGCCTATTAGATGTTTTTATAAGCCTTTCTTGGTCGTCAGGATTTTTGATATTAGCGAGTTCTACATAGACAGCTGGCGGAAGCGTGTTCCTTAGAACGTACAGACCTCTGTCTTTTACAAATCCCTTATACCCTCGGCCTTTCTGGTATCTGTCATACTTGGCTTTGAAGGTGGATTGCATTTGTTTAGCAAGGGCTTTACTTGTTCTGCTATGCTTGTAATAGTAGAAGTAAGAATCTTGTCGCTTGTTTTTAGTACGAGAGTCTACATGGATGAATATAGAGTATTGCTCCTTATAACCTTGTTTCTTATAAGTCTTGTATAACCTATTTATTGCATTTGATCTTTGCTGTAGTCTTTTCTTTTGGTTGAGTGGGAGCTTATGTATACCGAGACATCGCTCATCCTTATCACAATCTAGAAACGGCTGATCCCGGATACCGTCATTCTCATCCTTGATTATAACATGTACTGTTGCGCCGTGCATCATGAGATTTCTAGCTAGCCTTAGAACTACATCATAGGCATATTCATCCTCACACAGCGTACTGGTACAACCTGTACATCTAGCGCCCGGATCTGGTCCCCCATGTCCACTTACTAGATAATATACCTTGCCCTTCAGTGATCTATCTTCCACTTCAAAATTTGCATAATCTTTTCCAAACAGAGGAATATATAGATTGTCAATATTAGTCGTAGGATGCGCGTTTATTTTCAGTTCTCTTTGCTGAAAATTGGATTGTGTAATGGATTTGTCCACATCCTTAGAGATAGGAGTGCTTACACTACATTCTAATTCGTGATGAGGAACCCATAAAATTTTGCTAGAGACATAATCCTTTTTTCTCAGCCGCTTGGCCTTCAGCCTTTCGTTGTATTTCTTTATTCTGACAGCCTTGTCATAGTCATATATGTGTATGGTGCTTCTAATTGATTTTCCATTATAAGGATAGATTTTTACAGGCAGCATATATTTCTTACCGATCAGCAAGGGTGTATCCTTAGTAATATTATTAAGATCATAGAACTTCTGGATATTACATCCGTAGTCGAGCAGCTCGTACTTTCTCAATAGTGCGTAGACACCATCGCCACTCTTAGCTTTGATTTTGTAATAGTAGGGAGCAGAATCTGCATATACCGTTAGATTAAAGATAATAAACAGACTTGTGATTATAGTTTTTTGTAGCATTCTAAGCAATTCTTGAGATCTTAGGAATAGTACAAATTTATGTAAATTATTTTAAATGAGCTATTTATACATACTATATTTATGTAATATGTCAAATAAATTCACCTAATGATGTCAAATTTATTACATCAGTTATTTCCTATATATAATGCTTTGATCTATATCCTGCTATGTGTCTCTCTATAGCTTTTGAGATAGATGGGTTGTACTTTATATCGTATGGGATTTTATAATTTGTTCAGAGCTATAGTTGTATATTTGGACTTTGTAAGCATATGCTGAGAAACATTTATCATATAATCAGACATGAAATTCTGTTAGAGTTTAGACAGAAATTTGCTATTGGAGGCATCTTATTATTCTTATTCTCTAGCGTATTTGTTGTGGATAAGGTATTTGTCAATATACAAGTCTTTACGTGGAACGCAATTTTCTGGATTCTGTTTCTTTTTATCGCGATCAACAGTCTGCTGAAGAGCTACAGTATGTTTGAGCAGAACAGGTTTATGTATTACTTCAGTTTGTATAATCCCATAGAACTAGCTATTGCAAAGATCATATATAACAGCTCGCTACTTTTTCTTCTAGGCTTATTATTATTTGCAACGCTTTCCGTATTGACGGTGCAGCCTGTAAAAGCATTCGATACTTTTTTCTCAGGACTGCTCTTAGCAAGTATAGGGATTGGTTCTAGTGTGTCCTTTATTTCGCTCATATCCTCTAAGGGTCAAAACTCTCATATTCTGATAACAATATTATCCATGCCGGTGCTTTTGCCTACTCTACTTATCATGGTTAAAATCACTGCGGTGAGCGTCGGAATTATTGAGGACAGCTCGTTAAGTACAGATTTTCTAATTTTATTAGGAATAGATATGCTTTCTGTAGGTCTTTCATTAATATTATTTCCATATTTGTGGAGAAATTGATATAGATGTTTGTCAAATTATATTGGTGGAAAATTTTATGTGTTCTCATATTGCTCTATGTATTTATTGCTGGGCTTTCCGTACCCTTGAAACCAGGGATAGTAGGTGTGAGTCCAGTAAGTATAACATCAGGTACTTCTACGGAGCTAAAAGTTGAAGGGTATAATAGTCATTTTATAGATTCTGATAATAAAAGAGCTTGGTTAAGATTAGATGAAAATCATCTTATAGCCGCAACAAAAATCAAGGCAGAGTCTGATAACATACTTACAGTTGCTTTCGATATTCCTACCAGTTTGCCATCTAGTGTCACAGAGCCATATGCTACATTAATTCTGGATAATACAATCGATGGAGCTTCGATCTTGCCTGGTACAGTGTATATAAAAAAAGGAGCAGGAGCATCAGCAGGGAGCAATGGGAGTAGCTGGACAGGAAATGAAATTTTACTGAATAAGACAGATCTGCCTTTCCTTTTTCCATTTAGAAATATCCTTCACGAAACGGTAAGAAATACGTTCTTCCATATAGCAATATGGTTTGCTATGTTTTTCGTTCTAATCTTATCTCTCATACAGAGTGTAGAATATCTGAGGACTAAGAATCACGTATGTGATATTAAGGCTGCAGCTTATGCAGAGGTAGGGATTATATTTGGACTCATAGGAATAGCTACGGGAAGTATGTGGGCAAAATTTACATGGGGTGCTTTCTGGACCTCAGATGTAAAGTTGAATATGAGTGCCATCGCTATTCTGATCTATGTTGCTTATGGCGTATTAAGAGGATCTATTGTAGATAGAGATAGCAAGGCGAGGGTGTCGGCAGCGTATAATATTTTTGCATTTTTTGCCATGATACCTTTGATCTTTATCATACCTAGAATGACCGATAGTCTGCATCCTGGAAATGGAGGAAATCCCGCTTTAGGAGGAGAGGATCTCGATAATACTTTAAGAATGATTTTTTACCCGGCCATCATAGGGTGGTCTATATTAGCTTATTGGATGAGTAATCTGAAGATAAGACTTAAAACAGCTTATGAAAAATTTATCAATAATAATTAAGAAGTCTTAGCTTATGAAAGAGATTTCTACATTTATATTCAAAATCTTATTAATAATACCTTTTATTTTTTCTTTCGCTCCGTGTACTTATGCACAGGGGAGTATCGATTTTTTGAGAAGTACTGGAAAAATATACTCAGTTATAGCTGTAGTTGTTATTGTTTTTCTCGGTATTGTATTTTACCTAATCAGACTAGAAAAAAAGATAAAAGAAATAGAAAAAAAAATATCAAATGAGTGAAAAACAAGCCAGGTTTTATGAAAGTGTCCAACAGAACTTTGATAAAGCAGCTGCTCTTACGGATATCCCTAAGGGTTTGTTAGAACAAATCAAAGTATGTAACGCCGTCTACCAGATGAAGTTTCCTGTAAAAATAGGTAACTCTTTCCAGGTGATAGAGGCCTACAGAGTACAGCATTCTCATCACAGATTACCGACAAAAGGAGGTATAAGATTTAGCCACCTAGTCAACCAAGAAGAAGTAATGGCGCTGGCTACACTTATGACTTATAAGTGTGCCCTAGTGGATGTACCTTTCGGCGGGGCAAAGGGCGGTGTAAAAATAAGTCCTAGAAAATATGACGTAGAAGCTCTAGAGAAAATAACAAGAAGATATACGGTAGAGCTGATCAGAAAGAACTTCATCGGACCTGGGACAGATGTTCCTGCTCCTGATTATGGAACAGGACCGAGAGAGATGGCGTGGATACTAGATACCTATCAGCAAATGAAGACGGGAGAGATCGATTCTGCAGGTTGTGTTACAGGTAAGCCTGTAAGTCAGAATGGTATAAGAGGAAGAACAGAAGCTACTGGTAGAGGTGTTTTTTATGGTCTAAGAGAATTCTGTGAGCAGGAAAAAACAATGAAATCCATAGGTTTGGAGAAAGGAATGGCAGGGAAAACTATGGTTATCCAGGGGCTAGGTAATGTAGGAACTTATACAGGAACCATATCACAGGAAGAAGGGGATTGTATCATTGTAGGCGTTTCTGAAATAGAAGGGACAATTGTAAATCCTAAGGGTATAGATATCGCTAAGCTTGTAAAGTATAGACAAAAGAATAAGTCCATTATCGGGTTTCCTGGAACTAAGAAACTTAAAGAAAGAGATGATTGGGTAGGAATAGATTGTGATATCTTAGTGCCAGCAGCACTAGAAAGTCAGATACACAAAGGGAACGCAAAGAAAATCAAAGCGAAGATAATAGGGGAGGCAGCTAATGGTCCTGTAACAAAACAAGCAGAGGATATTCTGCTCAAAATGGGGGTAGCGATTATTCCTGATATGTATATCAACGCTGGTGGTGTAACCGTTTCTTATTTTGAATGGCTAAAGAATTTGTCGCACATGAGATTTGGGCGTATGCAAAAACGTTTTGATCACAATGCATATGATAGGATTGTAGGCCTCGTAGAAAAAACAACTGGAAAAAAGATAGGTGCTAAGGAAAGAGAATTCCTGACAAGAGGAGCCGATGAAGAAGATCTAGTAAAATCGGGATTAGAGGAAACAATGATTAACTCTTTTCACCAAATCTATGATGTATACAACAGAAGGAAAAAAGTGACAGACTACAGATCAGCAGCCTTCATTGTTGCACTGAATAAGATAGCAAGTGATTACACAAACTTAGGTGTATTCCCATAGTGGATAACTTACATAGGGAAAGAAAAAATGGAGGACAGTTTGTCCTCCATTTTTTTTTGATACATTGATCGCTTAGATTTTTAACGCTCCCAACCGTATTACCACTTGCAAACTTTGATAACTTACTTAAGGTGCGGCTGATGGGGTGGTGAGCCTCGCGTCAGTGATAGTAAGGAGCCGATAGGCGTCACGCGTAGCGGGACCGGAACGCATGTGGAGTCCTGCATAGCACGCCCGGACGCCCTAATAATTATTGTCAATAAAACTTATCTATAGAATAAATTCTGCATGCCGAATCCATATTTATAAGTCATTAAAACCAGAATAACAGCTCATTTGTTTTTAAGATAGAAGTGAATCCGCTTTATCTGTTTTGATTTTTTCTACTGATAGAATATCTGCTTTCGTTAGTCCGATATATTACTTCATTGGTATGTTGGGATGCAACTTTATATAAAGTTTAGGAGTCTTTCTAATACATTTCCTAACCAAATAAATTTTTAAAGAATGAACAAATTAAAATTATTTCTAGCCGCAGTTTTACTTACATTTTCTACAACACTTACGTATGCTATAGGGACGAATCCTACAACGGAACCTGCAGTGTCTACCTCGGAATTAAGAGCTGAGATCTATGACTTGATCAGCAAATTAGATATAGATAAACTCGGTATCAAGGGAGAAGAAAAAGTAACGATAGAGTTTATTGTAACGGATGATTCCAAGATCGTAGTTACTAAAACTTCTAATATAAAGTTAGATGCAACAGTGAAATATCTGCTTAACTATAAGTCCATTTCTACAAATAATATAACAAAGAACGAAAAGTATATCCTACCGATCGTTCTGAAGAAGTAGCGAGAGTTTTTTATTATCGTGGGGATCTAGTCGAATAGGTCCTCACGTATTTAATTTTTCAAAAGGGTATTTCAAAAAAATTTTCAAGATCAAATATTGATTTTATAAAAATATTATTCTATTTTCGCGGCTATAAAATTATAATGAAACCATGGCTGACAATACGAAATTAGATAAAATAGATCTTAACATACTAAAACTCTTACAAGAGAACAGTAAGATAACCAACCTAGAATTATCCAAACAGATAGGACTTTCTCCTGCTCCTACCTTAGAAAGAGTCAAAAAACTAGAAACGTCGGGTATAATAGGCAGTTATCATGCAAAAGTAGATGCAGATAAGATAGGGCTGAAAGTAAGGACGTTTGTGCTGGTCTCTCTGGCTTGGCAAAAAGAAAATGCACTTGAAAGTTTCATAGAAAAACTACAGGCGATCGATGAGGTTACAGAGTGCTATATAATAACAGGCGATGCGGATTTCTTATTAAAAATAATATGTAAGGATATACCGTCCTATGAACAACTACTGTTCAAGAAATTATCTCAGATAGAAGAAATAGAAAGGCTCAAAACGCTTATGACGCTATCTAAAGTAAAAAAATCTAAGGTTTTACCTTACGACTACATATAGGTCGGCACTTTTATGGCCAAGATTATTTCAGGACAATACAATACCTTATTGTTCCATTTTATTTCTTCAGATACTTTATCAAGTGGATATCTGTTCGGTACGATGCATGTCAATGATGATCGTGCATTCACTTTTTATAATCAAGCGAAAGCATTCATAGATCGATGCAATATACATGCATCAGAAGTAGATCTCAATGTGCCTACGGATTATGATATGGCATCTATGTTGCAGATGAGGGATGGTGCTTTATCAGATCTCCTGAGTGATCATCATTACAAGAAAGTTCAACGCGTTCTGTTGAAATCGTTTGACTTAGATATCACACCATTTGATAAGATGGTCCCGCTGCTTATTGTTAACAGACTCACTGAAATGATATTATCAGATGGATTGTATACCACACCCCTAGATCTGAAGTTATGGGAGTATGCCATGTCCCGAGGTAAGCAGACGGTGGGCTTAGAGGACTTTAGTACCCATTTCAATGTCTTGCATAAGATTCCGTATAATGAGCAGGCAAGAGCGCTCTATAAAATGAGTAAAAATATATCTGCATTCAGGAGAAGTATAATTCGTCTGAGCGAAGCTTATAAGGCTGGAGACATACGAACCTTGTACAAAAAATCGAAAGCTTCTCTGGGTAAGATGAAAAAAATTATGCTCCATGATAGGAATGAGATCATGTACGATTCTATAGTAAAACTTGCGCACCGTAATAGACTTTTTGCTGCGGTAGGTGCAGCACATCTCAGTGGTAATCAAGGATTACTAGCAAGGCTCAAGAGAAATAAGTTTAAGGTCACGCCTATTTATGCATCTTCCTTCCCCATAGGTAGAATGGAAGAAGAATAATCGAGAAAAGAACAAGTAGCACAAGCTCTAGACTTAGTATATACCATGGCCACGGACCTAATAAATTGTAGATAGTATCGCCGTCTGGTTTAGCCCTAAGATACATGTAGTTTCCATCTACAAGGCAGCTTATATGATACATGAAGAAGGCTAAAATATTAAGTAGGATACCCGCTCTTAGAGCATCTCTCCAGGTAAGTCTAAAGCCAAAGACAAAGACACAATATAGCATACAGAACACTAATCCACCGTGGACAATGAAGTACCTCCAGAACTCATAATGTGGAAAAGAATCTTTAAGTGTAGGTGTTATTAGGGCTTGAAAAGTACCAGCCATAATCCAAAAAAATAATACCGCCCACCATTTCCTGTTTTTACTATATAAAATAAAGGGAACGAAAAAAGGCATCATATTACAGAGTTGTAAAGGAAGGTCTTGCTTTATGTCAAAAACACCTAACTGAATCCTAATGGCAACCTTAGCCATCTGACTCAGCCATACAATCACTGCAATAGAGGTAATAAGCAATACCTGCTGTCTGTCAGTGAGGTGGCGCTTACTTATCCAGATAAGTACGATCCCGAGTAAGAAGGTTATCAGGAGTGAGACAATATGCTCACTGCTGTATACCTCAAAGTTGTTATTATCCAAGAAAAAAGAAGCCCACATAGAAAACTCATTATTGCTAGATGTACATCTTAAGACTTAAATACCTCAGTTATTATTGAAATAGGATGAGGCATCTACGACCTTAAATTGTATTATATTTACACTAAAGTAAGAATCTTACAATAATTGAAGATAAGCAGAGGAAATAAGGTAGCTGGAATTATATCTAATCATAGTGGATTTATAGAATCTATGAGCGAGGAAGTGCTGTTAACGAATGCTTACAATCGCCTACATATTTTCTCTGATAAGGCTATAAATCTAAAAAATGAGATCATCCAGACGGTAGATATAGATTTTGATCAGGCAGATGATGTTATCCTGCCATCTAAGATAAATGATGTGTTTGTTTATGTCAGTTTTGAACCACACCTAGATTTTAATGGTTATTGTAAACTTTTGCTAACGTTCTCTAAAAAGATATCTATATCTAACTGTAATCAGATGATTATCTGTACACAGTTCTATGATGGCTTTAACAGCCGAATTTTGAGCAGGTATAACAAGCTGAAAAAAACAGAAAACCATATCTCCAAGCTACCTTTCTGGGCAGTCCATTTTTTTAAAACATCTACAATATTCAATGATAAGATGGTCAAGAAGCCAGAGCACATTGTCTTAGGATTTTTGGAAAAGCTGCTACATAGTGCTGGAGTAAAACTGATGGAATTATACAAGCCAGTAGCCATTTCTAAGATGACCAAAGCGATGGCCAAGGCTCCTCAGAAGATTAAAGATGGTGTACATAATTACTATTATAATATCCTAGACCAAGAGGATAACTAAAATTAAAACAAGCATATGAAAAACTCTGAAATCAATATAAGCGTAGCACTAGACGAAGAAAAGCGACCTGCTAAGATCCACTGGAGTGCAGCTGATGGAAAAACGAAACCTGGAGAATGCAAAGCTTTCTTGTTATCAATATTCGAAAAAGAAACAAAAGAAACCTTACGGATAGATCTATGGACGAACGAGATGGAAATAGGGGAGATGGATCGGTTCTTCTTTCATACGATTAAGAGTATGGCGGATACCTATCACAAAGCGACAAACAATAACTTACTCGCCTCCCATATGCAGCAATTCGCCGAGCACTTCGGCAAAGAGACTGGAATCATCCCTAAAGAAGAGTAGGTTTTACATATTATAAAAAATTTATATGTTAAATTTCATTAATGTGAAATTAATTCATATTAAATTAAGTTATAATATGTAAATATGTGTTATATAGTGAATAGGAATCACATATATAAATAATAATAATATTATTACATATTATTATTTATTAATATATAAGTTTATTATATTTGATTTTGACATTACGAACCAATCTCAACCTATGGATATAAGTATTATCACCGAACGCTTTATAGCCTGTCTAGAGAAAATGAAGGAAGAAAAATTGATTCCCTCTTTTAGACAGTTCGCTATTTCTATAGATGCACACCCACAGTGTATCAATGAGATCCTAAAAGGTAAACGTAATATAACCTTAGAGATGACTCGTAAAGCAGTAGATCTCTATCTTATAAACCCCTCCTACCTCTATTATGGAACAGATCATATGTTCATCACGGAAGAACAGGACAAACAAAAGAAGTCAGATCAACCCTTTATAGTAGTCGGTGAAGACAATGAAGAAAGAATTGTACATGTACCGGTCTCTGCTCAGGCAGGATATGGTAATCAATTACATGATCCGGTATACTTTAAGGAATTGCCTACTTTTTCACTCCCTGATTATAAACAGCGGTCAGGTACGCACAGGTGCTTTGATGTAAGTGGAGATAGTATGGAGCCCACGATCTATTCTGGAGAGAAAATAGTATGTAGTTTTGTAGAGAAAGAAGATTGGTTTACTAGAGTGAAAAACAACTTTGTCTATGTGGTTATTACGCATAATGATGTGCTAGTGAAAAGAATAGTTAACAGACTCAGAGATAATGCAACGATAGAGTTGTTTTCGGATAACACCTATTATCAGCCTTATATACTGAATGGTGAAGATGTTGTAGAAGTATGGCAGGTAAATATGAAAATATCACCCTTCATGCCTTCTCCTTCTAATCAAAGAAATTCTTTCCATGAAGATATAGGAAATATGAAGGATACGATAACTCAGCAGTCTCAACTGATTAAAAACCTGAACCTGACCATAGAAAAAATGCTTAAGCAAAATAGATCCAGAACCTAACTGATCATAAAAGAAGACTCATGTTTCAAAAAGTGGAAATAAAATATCTAGAGATAGAAGGAGGGTTCTGGGGTATTGTTACGCAGAAAGGAGATAAGTATCTTCCGATCAATCTACCGGAGCAACTTAAGTCTAACGGATCCTCAGCTTATTGTATTATGGAGCCAGCAACTGATGTAATGACTATGCAGATGTGGGGAACACCTGTCCATATTACTTCTTTCTATACTTTGTAAAGAGCGTTTCGTCCTTTGACCCACATTGGTTATATTTGTCTCACAACAAGAATTATATGTCTAAATTATATTCGAGCGCAGCAGAAGCAATCCATGGAATAGCAGATGGAATGACCATCATGCTCGGTGGTTTTGGCCTTTGCGGTATTCCAGAAAATAGTATTACCGCTTTAGTAAAAGCAGGGGTTCAGAACCTATGCTGTATTTCTAATAATGCGGGAGTCGATGACTTCGGAATAGGACTTATGCTACAACAAAAGCAGGTACGTAAGATGATCTCTTCTTATGTAGGCGAGAACGCTGAGTTTGAGCGGCAATTATTATCTGGAGAATTAGAGGTAGAGCTTATTCCACAAGGGACACTTGCAGAAAGGATTAGAGCAGCGGGAGCAGGAATACCAGCATTTTTCACACCCGCAGGATATGGAACAGAGGTAGCAGAAGGAAAAGAGACTAGAAAATTTGGAGAGAAGCAGTATGTATTAGAGTATGCTTTTGATTCAGACTTTGCTTTGGTAAAAGCCTGGAAAGGTGATAGCAAGGGAAATCTTGTTTTTAAGGGCACGGCTAGGAATTTTAATCCGATGATGGCCATGGCAGGAAAGATAACTATAGCGGAAGTAGAGGAGATTGTAGAAGTAGGAACCTTAGATCCTAACTTTATTCATGTGCCTGGTATATTTGTTGATAGAATTTTCCAAGGATCAGATTACGAAAAAAGAATAGAACAACGGACAGTAACAGCAACTACAACTACATAGAATATGGCACTCGATAAAAACGGAATAGCAAAGCGGATAGCTCAGGAATTACAGGATGGATTCTATGTCAATCTAGGGATAGGTATTCCTACACTTATAGCTAACTACATACCTGAAGGACTGGATGTAACTTTACAATCAGAAAATGGTCTTCTGGGTATGGGACCTTTTCCTACAGAAGATCAGGTCGATGCAGATCTTATCAATGCTGGAAAACAAACCGTTACCACACTAGACGGTTCTTCTATATTTAGTTCGGCAACATCTTTTGCAATGATCCGAAGCGGACGTATAGATCTTACGGTACTCGGTGCGATGGAGGTTTCTGAGAATGGAGATATAGCTAACTGGAAAATACCAGGTAAGATGGTGAAAGGTATGGGCGGCGCAATGGATCTCGTAGCCTCTGCTGATAATATTATAGTAGCCATGTTCCATACGAACAAGCACGGTCATTCTAAGTTACTTAAGTCTTGTTCACTCCCACTGACGGGTCTTGCTTGTATAACGAAAGTAGTAACTAACCTAGGTTATTTTAAAATTAAAGAAGGTGCTTTCCACCTTATAGAAAGAGCACCAGGTGTTACCGTCGAAGAAATAAAAAAGGCTACCGAAGGAAAGTTAATAGTAGATGGAGATATTCCAGAAATGATAATCCAGTAAACCCTCTGTCCATAGTATAATCTAAGGGAAGAATATACTTCTATGCATAGGCTTTAGTCTAGAGTTTATTAGCTTTATATTTTGTTTATGTAGGATATCTTTATTCCTAAATAATATGCCAAAATGAAATAGATCTATGCTCAGATCGAATGCATAATGCTCAATAATTGTTTTCCATGCAGAATTCATTTCTGGTGACCAATATATATCATCCACAATTACGATAGCCTCAGAGCTTAGATTAGGAAGTATAAGATCGAGATATTGTAGGGTAGGTGCCTTTCTATGATTTCCATCTAGAAAAACCATATCTATTTCATCTACAGATGATAATACTTGGGAAAGTGTGTCGTCAAAATTTCCGACTACAAGTTGAATATTTTTGGCTTCGAATTCATTAAAATTTTCTTGCGCCAGAGCAGCAATCTGCGGATCGCCTTCTAGGCTTATAACCTTACTTTCTTTGTAACCATTAGCAAAATGTAGCGCACTTATTCCTAGAGAAGTGCCTAGTTCAAGTATTCGTCGAGGTTTGTAAGTTTGGGCAAGGTTAAATAGACATTTAAGCTGCCACTGAGATGATACGGCACTCTTAGAAATCTGCGAGATGCTTTTAGTCTTACTAGCGTGGACTCTAGATCCAGCACCTAGGTCAGTTGTGGTTATTGCTCTTGGATTTTTAGCGAGCTTAGCGAGCAAGAACTGCATATGATCATCAAAGTAATAATGCTTGCTAGTGTCTAGTACTTTTTCTATCATTTCATATACAAAAGGAGAATGCACAGCATACTGAGTCTTGGCCGTAAAATAGAATTTGACAAACTCCGAAATGGAATATAATTTAGACAAAAGGTATATTTTTCCGCAAAATACTTTTTATTCGATCAATTATCACACTTAGTACTTTGAGATGATAAAATAAATGGTGTTATACTTCTCATTCCTAGATTAGCAGCTTATCTTACATATTAATAAGAATAATAATAAGTATAAAGTATGTCTAGATATAATATAATTTATAAGCTGTTTCTATTTAGTGTAATTTCATATTCTGGAGTAGCACAAGTTAGTTTCGATAGACAGGATGTAGAGCTGCCACGAGGCTCCTTTTTTATGTCATTTACAGATGTAAATGGAGATAAGAAGGATGACCTTATCGTGTTATCAGAACCCAGAAATACTGATATATATATACAGACAATTAACAGAGGAATGCAACATGCCAGGAATATAGTGTCTTCAGGCATGGCTGACTGGACGATTGCGGTAGCTGATTACGATAATAATAATAGTCAGGAGATATTAACTACAGGATATTATAATGGGATTAATAAGTTCACATTAGATGATCCCGTAACCCAGGCATATACGAGTGAAACAATTAGTAACATTGCTTTATTTGCCCAAGCCTCTAATAGTGTAGATATAGATAATGATGGCTTTTTAGATTATTTTGTCTGCCATGATGATGGTGATTCTCAGGTCTATATGAACGATGGATCTGGGAACCTTTCCTTGGATCCGGATCGTATTCCTTGGGTAAAAACAAATCAAATATATGATGGATCAGGTAACTATGGTTCACTGTGGATAGATATAGAAAACGATGGTGATCTAGATCTTTATATAGCTAAGTGCAGATCTCATGCAGATGATCCTACAGACCTAAGAAGGATTAATCAGTTGTATGTCAATGATGGGGAAAATAATTTCACTGAGCAAGCAGCTTCATTTAATCTTGATATAGGACTGCAGTCCTGGACAGCAGATTTTGGAGATATAGATAACGATGGAGATTTAGATTGTTTCATAACGAATCATGATGGGCCGCATATGTTGCTTGAGAACAACGGTATGGGCGCGTTTATTTCTTTAGACTTATTTGCTGGGGAAGCATTGGAGGATTTTGCTTTCCAAGGTTTTTTTGCAGATTTTGACAATGATGGCTTTCTGGATATTTTAGTTTCGGGACAAAGTAATTACTTCTTATGGAATAATGGTGATAAGACATTTACCAAGAATATAACTGATTTTTCAGAAGTACTAGTCAAGTCATTTTCGATAGGTGATGCCAATGATGATGGATTCTTAGATATACTGACAAGCTCACCTCAGTCATTTACAAAACCAAGTAGACCTAATGTGCTCTACCATAATCATAAAAATAGTAATAACTATCTCGCGATTTCTCTCCAAGGGACCACATCAAATATAGATGGAGTAGGGGCTAGGGTAGATATCTATGGTGCCTGGGGTGTGCAAACTAGAACGATCGTATCTGGCTCCGGATATGGTATTGTAAACTCACTGACTGCTAGATATGGTCTCGGAGAAGCTGGGATTATAGACTCAGCTGTAATACACTGGCCGTCAGGGCAGATAGATGTAATAGAAGATCTAGAAATAAATAATCATTATCTCACAGTAGAAAATGGATGTACTGCTCGCCTAACTACAGATAATAATCTGGTGTACAAAGATGTTATTTGTGAAAACCAGGCTCCATCTTTCGTAACAACGACTAATACTGTAGATAATATTTCGTGGAATTCAGGAGCAAGTAGTGATAGTATTATAGGTATAGATACGGGTTTCTATAATGCCACATATAATTTATTAGATGGATGTAATCTGAGAACAGAGACGGTATATATTGGAAACTTTGATACCCCAAAACTAGATCTCATTTATGCAACAAATACAGCCTGCGTTGGGGATACTTTAGATTTTGAGGTATCAGAAAATTCATTTATCTCATGGTATGACGGTTCAGAAGATCTGGAATTAAGCGCCACAGAAAATTCGGAAATTTATTATCTAGCAAAAAGCGTCTGTGACACCTTGGAGAGTATAAAGATAGATGTAGTTTTCTTAGATCCTGAATCAGTAAGAGATTCTACGATAGAGGGCATAACTGGACAAGATATAAAGATAGTACTACCATATGATGATCCCATATGGTACGAGGATGAAAATCTAGAAGAAATAGTATACCAGGGCAATACACTAGATCTAGCGGAAGTAGAGGAAGATCTAGTATATTATGTCACGACGAAAGAAGAGTTAATTACAGAATCGGTAGTAGCAGGAGAAAGCCCTACAGAGTTTGATGCATACAGTTCTAACTTTATAAACAATGCAATGATCTTTGATGTGGATAGAGATATTATTTTAGAAAAAGTTACCATAAGAACGGATACAGTAGGAGAGAGGAGAATCATCTGTGTAACGGAAGATGGTACTATATTGGGATCTAAGAATGTAATGATAGAAAATCCTGGAGATCATATATTAGATTTACAATTCTATATACCTGCTGGTAAGGCGTATGAATTGACAACTGATGCAGAATTTAATGTAAGTACATTGGGATATAATTCTCCTCGCTTTTCTCGAAGAAAGTTTTTTAACGAATATCCTTATGCTTTGGCTGATTATGGAGAGATTGTAACAAGTAATCAGGGAGAGGATTATTACTATTACTTCTATGACTGGACGGTAACTATACCTGCAATAGAATGTGAGTCAGCTGCAGGGGAGATTCGTGTAAATGTGGAGATGTCCGCTACATCAAATCTACAATCACTAAAGGAGAGATTATTTAGACCTAATCCGAGTTCAAAGAACATTGAAATCATTCATTATACCGCGGATCTGAAAGCGGTGTATTTTTATAATCTTTCTGGGGCATTTGTGAAAGAATCTACGGGGTCTAGTGTAATAGATATTTCTGACCTAAGTGCAGGAGTTTATTTAACTAAACTAGATTATGGCCACTATGTCTCTTATGAAAAATTAGTTGTTGAGAGATAATTGTACACTTATTTAAGGCACGCTTAAAAAATAGTAATTTATTCGTACCTAAATTGATAATAATTCAATAGATAATTCTAATTTTGCATTTCTAAATAGACGGTGATTGTAGCTCAGTTGGTTAGAGCATCGGTTTGTGGTTCCGAGGGCCGCCGGTTCGAATCCGGTCTTTCACCCAAAACGGGACAGGTGTAAAAATCTGTTCCGTTTTTTCTATACTAACTAAAGATGTTCGGAGTAATCCAATCTGCTTACACTCAGTTTATCACAATATTATTGATTACATTCATTATTCAGTATTTGATGATATACTGCCAATAAGGGAGTAAATGCCTTTCAGATCTGTCATGATTTTCTGTCCTACCTAAAGATTTTTGGATTTCTATCATTACAAGTTGACTTTGGTCATTTTGTTGGTTATCACCACCACTCTGTCCTGCCAAATCCACTGAGACTTCAAATACTAATTATTGCAGGGCTAAACATCATGTAATCCCTCTGGGATTATAACTTCTTACTTCTGAATATCCTCGATTATATTAACTTACTATTTGTCACAAATTCTTATTCATCAGTGTTAGAGCATCGGTTCTTAATATAATGACTTAACGAAAGTGAGATACATAAAAAAAAGGCACAGACTCAGTCTGTACCTTTTCATAAAAGTCTTTATATCTACTTGACTTTACTTAGTCAATATTTTCATTCCTATGTTAAGTAAGTCGTCCATCATATTACCATCACCATCTCTATCTAAGAGCTTTGTAAAGATACTACCTCTAGCGCTTTGACTGCTTTGCTGCTGTTGTCCGTTGCCGCCCATAAGTACTTTGGCTAATCCACCTAAGTCGAGACCGTTAGATTTTTGCTTCTGCCCTACTACACCCATGATAATGGGAGCAATTAACTGCATCAGTACACCAGACTTAAAAATATCAAGTCCACTCATCTGACTAAGCACTTGTGCCGCTTCTAGTTGTTGCTTACCTAATAAGTGATTGACAATACCAGAACCATTCATCGTCTTTGCATTACTCACTTGCTTATTACCAGATAGTACACCCATAAGATCTCCAAGGATACCTCCATCATGATCTTTCTTGATAGCACCAAATAGTCCACCTCCTCTTTCTTGGTGGCTTGCATTTCTTGAGATCGCATTAAGCAATAGTTCTGATACACCTTGAGCTGCCTTTTTTACCTTATTCGGATCACTTGCACCGATTTGTCTAGAAAGTTGCACAATTACATCGTCATTAAGGTGACGAAAAACCTCATTCATTAAGTTTTGCATTAATTATTTTGTTTTTAGATACAATGCTCTTGACATAAGAGCTAAATAGTCCACTATTTTATAGCAATTATTAAGAAGTAATAGTTCCTTAGTAACAGAGATTACTCCTTATTTAAATTAGAAAGCAATACTTAAGCCAAATTTTGCTGGATTTATCTTAGGTCTTACAATGCCATCTTCTTGTCTATATATTTCTAAACGGTTGGACTACTGCCTTCATTTTTTATGATAGCATCCACCGCCATTAGGCTATTGATTCTATTGCTTTCGTTCAATATGACACACGTAATCAGAACAGCTGCAGACACCCAGCAGAACCAGCAGTAATTATCTTTTAGCTGCTAATACAATCGCTGTAATGATTATTCATTACCTATAAAAGTTACGTCAATTATCAGAGACAGCTAACCATATCTGAAGTAGTGCAATGAATAAAACTAAAGCACATAACGAGCAAATAGATTCTCCAGAACTTCCTGAGGATCATGACACAAGCCAGGATGAGTTTTAGAACTCTCGTGCTGTGTCTTGACTTATGGGCTGGTCTTTAAATTTAGAATCATGGAAGCGTAAGTAACGCTTAAGTTTACGTAGGTACAACTTACGTGTAGCTACGCTAAAGTTTTTGATTATCAGGTAGTTCTCATAGCTCTGTAATTGATCATTAATACTCGGATCCATAGTGTATCGATTTTTAAGTTTTTATATTAATAACTCAAAGATCATATACGACAGATCTATCTTCCAAGAAAAATGTGCTGAATCTTAGGGTAAATCTGTGAAGGGTTTGTTCAACGGATTAAGTATATGCTTCGTATCGCTCAAACGAGCTACAGATTATAGCGAGCAGTAAATCTTCCTGACCTGCAAAATTTGACTCGTAGTGACATACAAATAAAGAGCGATATGATGTCATATGCAGTGTTATCTCTCGGATTTTGCAATGTAGATACAAGGTACAGAAATTCGAGTTATGGATCTAAACTAAATAGCTAAATAAAATCTGCAATAATTTAGCGATAGCTATTAGTGCAGAGTCTACAAAGTGATACAGTCACTTGCGTTAGCGTATCGCTTTCCGTTCTTCTTTATTGGTATAACTGGTAGTAAAACTATTTAAGATATCTGATGTAAAGATATTCATAAGAAGTTTTAGAACTGAATTTCCACTTACTTCTGCGATTTGTAGATGTAGTTGGAAATCTTCTTTTCTGCGGGAAGACCTTTGGTGACCTTTTGCTCATAGTCTGATAGGGCTTGTTGAATTTTTACAATATTCTCTTCAGTACTTCTTTCTGCAGCCATTCCAGCGGATTTAATTTCGAGAAGGTTGCTGATTTCTATTAACGATATAGAGAGCAGTACTAAAAATTATTCTACAAGTGTACGGGAAGCTGAGAGAAATATTTTGGCAGGATATCTTAAGAACTAAAAATAAGACAGTACAAAGCCAAGTAATGCTCCACCTGCTATTATCCAAGCCGTATTCAGCCCTTTAATTCCAAAATAAGCGGCAAAACTGATGATGCAGATGAGCCAAGTTTTCCAGTCTATCAATATACTTTGCCCCATCTTCAAACAGACAACTAACATAACTGCTACAGCTGCAACATTAACAGCTTGTAAGAAATGAGACAAGGTCTTATTGCCTCTCATCTTATGTACAAATCTATTAAGGCCCCATACATAGAAAAAAGATGGCACGAAGATACCTACAGTCGCTAATGCAGCTCCTCCAAATCCACCTACCTTGTAGCCTATAAATGTTGCGGTAGACAATACCGGACCTGGTGTCATCTGACCTATAGCGATCGCTTCCACTAAGTCGTCATGTGTGATCCAACCCAAGCCATCGATCAGTTCCCCATCGAGATAGGCAAATAGTACATAGCCACTACCAAATAATACCAACCCAACTTTTAGAAAGACTAAAAACAGTTTCAGGTGAGTATATGACAGAGAAAGAAACAGCAGCGGTAATGGTGTAAAACTCATCATCACATTTCTCTTATACCCTAATCTGAATAACATATAGATTAATCCTGCAGACAGGATGCATAGAATCTCATTAATTCCACAAAAGGATGCAACCACAACAGCGATGGCAATAAGTACATGCTCTGTATTCTTGACAGCCTTCTTACCCAGCTTATAGACAGCTCCTATGATAAATGATATTACGGCTGCTTTGATACCGTTAATAATAGGTGTCGCCCAGGTGTAAGAAGATATCTGCTCAAAAAATACAGCAACTACCAAAGTAATAAGTACTGCAGGAAGAATAAACGACATACCTCCTACGAAGAGACCCTTGACCCCTGCCCTATGGTAACCACAGTGCATGGTCATCTCTGTGGAATTAGGACCTGGAATAAGATTGGTTATTCCCATATAATCTAAGAACTCTTCTGATGACAACCACTTCTTCTTCTCGACTAGATCATCTTGCATCATCGCAACATGTGCCGCTGGACCACCGAATGCTATGAAACCCAACTTAGAAAAATACTTAAAAACCTCCTGGACTTTACTCATGGATTTTTTTCTTCTAATGTTCTATAATCGGATATTATATCTCTCCCGCTACTGATTCATTAATATTGACTAAATGATCCCCTATTCTTTCTAACGATGAAAACATATTAGTGAATATCATCGCAGCATTGACATCATAATCCACCTTGCCTATATTATCCTGATTATATTTTCTCATCCTATTTCTTTGTACGTTAATTTCTTCTTCTAAGTCGTAACATTTAGATAGATTGACTTTATCATAAGATGTTAGATTTAGATTATAATTCATTTCCTCGAATGATCTTTCCACAATACTTAGTAGATCATTCAACTGATTTCTTTGTTCTGGAATGAAGTAGATATTTCTATTCAGTTTACTTTCCATAGTCTTAGCGAACTGATAGAAGATGTCGCCCACTCTCTCCATGTCATTACAGATATTAAAGAAACTCCTTAATCGAATACTTGTCTTGTGAGTCATCTCTTTGTCTGAGAGATTTGTGATATACTCAGTTATTTCATTTTCAAACTTATCAGTAATGTCTTCATACTTTTTAAGTTTTGATATTAACGCCAATCCTTCTTTTTCTTCAGAGGTATTAAGTAAGTCTTTAGTAAAGCCTAACATACGTGTAGTTATATCTCCATACCTCGCTATCTCTTTCTGTATTTCTACTGTTGCTAATTCCGGTGTTCTATTGGAAGAATTGATAAACTTTAATGTGTCGATAGATACATCTCCAGATTTTTCAGGAACTGTCTTTATGGACATTCTGATAAGCCAAGGCACAAAACCTATTAGTAAGGCGACATTTAGAATATTAAATGTCGTATGGAAAGCTGCAAGAATATATGTATTGAGTGCTTGGGTTTCATTAAGATCGGCGGTCTTAATCTTCGCATTACTTTCAAATATTCCCGTAAAATTCTCAACAAAAGTGGTCAAGAATTCTATCACAAATGGCAATAATAATACCATCCAAAATACACCTATTACATTAAATAAGGAATGGATTCGTGCCGATCTTTTAGCTGAAGTATTACCGATGATAGAGGCAAGTTCTGCAGTAATTGTGGTACCAATATTCTCACCTAATACCATGGCAGCTGCTACTTCTAATGGCAACCAACCTGCATATACTAATGTCAATGTTATTGCCATTGCAGCACTCGATGATTGTACGATAACTGTAATCAAAGCCCCGACCATAACGAATAGTATTCTGGAAAATATACCATACTGAGCCCATCCTTCTATAAATGCTAAAGCTTCTCCTCCAAGATTCGGAACTGCATTTTTCAAATATGATAATCCTAAAAACAATATTGCAAAACCTATTAGAAACTCTCCCCAATACTTTCTCTTACCTGACTTAGAAAACAACAGAGGAACACCAATAGCAAATAATGGAATCGAGTAGGCACTAAGCTTAACCTTAAATCCTAATATCGCTATGATCCAACCTGTAACAGTCGTACCGATATTAGCTCCCATCATCACACCCGCAGATTCTACCAGTGATAATATCCCTGCATTAACAAATGATACTGTCATGACTGTAGTAGCCGATGATGATTGCACTAAGGCCGTAATTAAGAATCCTGTGAAAACACCTAAGAATCTATTCTTAGTCATACTTCTCAGAATATTTCTCATCTGAGAACCTGCCGCTCTTTGGATACCTTCACTCATCATTTTCATACCGAAAATGAAGAATGCTAATGCACCTGCAATATTAATGATCGTCCAAAACCCAAATGAAAAATCGCTGTCCCCAGCGAATGCCATCGTAGGAACTACTAATAAAGCAGTAAGTGTAAGTAAGATTATTTTTCGCATTGTATTAGTTTGTCTTCTCTAATATTTAATTTAGAAATGGATATCCATCTGTACTCTCCATTGAGCAGAGTTTTGACGTCCATCCCTGTTGATTAGTGTATAGTCTGTCTGAATTTTGAGTTTGTGTCCCACAAAGAATTTATTAAATCCAATGGTATATTGCTTCTCATCTGTTGCGACCTCAGCATCGATTCCTGTATACCGAAGAGCAATTTCCATATCCTTCCCAAACATATATCCCATTGCAACATTGATCCCTGCACCCGTGTAATACTCTCCTATCAGAGTCTCATCCGCATCGAATACAAATGGCCCCAATGGGGATTTCTTATCAGCATACTCCATCATAATGGATAGCTCCTGATATTTAAACATTAGGTCAGCAAAGAAAGTATTCAGATCATTGCCCACGATATCACCTTCTGAGTTAACTATAAATTTTCCTATCTGACCTCGCTCTCTTCCAGCATTATTGTTATTATCATAAGTCAACCCTATAGCGAGCTTAGGGCTACTTTCTCTCTTAATAGCAGAGCCGATATAATCACCCTTAGACTGGAACTTCCCAAATGGTAAACACTCCAACCTATAAGTATAACTGAATCCGCCATTATATCCCGTCAGGTGATTCTTGCCTTCTCCTGAGGATATAGATGCACTTTCTTTCACGAGGAAATTATCACCTATTGTATGCCGATGAGATAACTGTAAGAACACATCTCGATCTATTGTATATCTCGAATTTAGTCTCGATCTATCTACAAACTGGAGGTTACCAGATGATATGACTCGTTCTCTGTTACCCGCAAGTTTACCTTGACCAAATCTCGCATAGAAATTCTTGTAGAAGTTATATGTGACATGTGCATCGAGGATGATATTAGCAGCATTGCCAAACTGATCATTATTTCCTCCACCATTGTCTATATTGGTTAGTGCCAGCTCTAATTTGTACTTAAGCTTCGGGGTGTAAGCCCATCCATCAAATTTTAGTCGAGATCTTCGTACAAGGGCAGTCACATCATTATCTGCAGTATAAGCTTGTGTGGCTTCTGCCAATGACCAATCGGCCACTATAAGGCTCTGGAATCTGAATCCGATTTTGAGCTGAAATGTAGAATCTAATCCCTTAATATTCAGTCCTTTACCAAATTTAGCGGGTAAGATTTGAGCGGTAGAATTAGTGGATAGGAATAATGTAAATAACATAAATGCCAAGGTCGTACACCTTCGGTAATAAATCATTAAAAGTTAATTAAAAAAAGTTTGCAATTTCCCACTACAAAGCTACTTTTCGATTGTTAACTGAATGTTATGATATTAGGAAATTTAGGAATAATCCTAACATATTATTCTGATACTAGATACTTCATAATAGTAAGCAAAAATGTAATGAATGCTTGTCTAACGATGCATGATACAAGCTAAGCCATAGATTCCTTATTATTTCTTAACTTGACTTAGCGCATACAATATTTCTCTGGCAATTTGGGTGACCCTTTCTGTATACTTGATCGATTCTAATTCTGTTTCATCGTAGGCCTTAGGGTCCTCATATGGAAGTGATAACCTGAAGTCACAACCTGACACTATCGGACAGCCCTTATCAGCCTCCGTACACACCATAATGGCTCCGAATTTCTCTATTGGATTGGGAGCTGCATCATATTTTTTAGAAAAGGCCTCAGAGGGTTGCATCTTATTATTCCAGCTAACTTTATATAGCGGATTAAGTTCATCATCATCTAAGCTTGTAATGTCAAAACCTATATTACGAAATGCATTCACTGCTCTTACATTAAAAGCTGTTGCTTCTGTACCTCCAGAGAAAGATTCTATTCGTGGCAGATTATAATACTCCGCTCCTACTGCCAGCCATATCTGCCCCATGTGGCTTCTTCTAGAATTATGTGTACAGATGACTATTAGTTTGGGTGTCTCTTTAGTACGAAATTTATCACTCAGGTAGTCTGTAATTTTGTCTAACTTATCCTTACGTTCTTTTGAGATTAGATCAAACTCACTTACCAGTTTATCACATAAGCTCTTAACTTTAGAATTCATAAAGTTATTATTCGTTTCCATTATTCTCTTATTTCTAATGCTACAGTACAGAAAGGCGCTGCTATGATAACATCATTGTCAATAGTGCTGCAAGTATGCCTCCTATAATAGGTCCCACCACAGGTATCCATGAGTAAGCCCACCCGTGTATTCCCTTATCTTTAATAGGGAGGATCGCATGTACAATTCTGGGTCCGAGATCTCTTGCGGGATTAATGGCGTAACCTGTCGTCCCTCCTAAGGACAAGCCTATTGCCCATACTAAAAATGCCACAGGCAATGCTCCCAATGATCCTAATCCGATGACTGTCTGTGTATCATTAATCGTGGCATCTGTAAAGTATAGTATCGTGAAAACTAAAATAAAAGTACCTAAGATCTCACTTAACATATTAGAGAATAAATTTCCAATTGCGGGTGTATTACAGAATACAGCTCGCTTAGTCTCACCATCCTCAGTAACGTCAAAATGTGGTCGATACATCAGCCATACCAATGTGGCACCTATCATAGCACCTAACATCTGAGCTACTATAAATAATGGTACGTCTGCCCATGGAAACTTATCTGCCACTGCAAGGCCGATGCTTACCGCTGGATTAATGTGTGCACCGCTATAAGGTCCAGCAATGACTACAGCAACATAGACCGCTAAGGCCCAGCCTGTCGTTATGACGATCCACCCTCCATTATTACCTTTGGTCTGGTTAAGTACGACATTAGCGACGACACCTCCTCCTAATAGAAGAAGAACTGCGGTGCCAATTAATTCTGCAATGAATGGAGTCATATAATTAGTTTTCTTCGTCTTTCTTAGTCCAATATTCTAATGCGTCTATCGCTCTATACCAGCCCTTAATTTCTGTATCTATTTGCTCCCTATCTGTAGCGGGGTTATAGGTTTTTCCGATTTTCCATATCTCCTGTATCTCTTCCTTATTCTCCCAAAAACCAACTGCAAGACCTGCTAAAAATGCGGCACCCATAGCAGTCGTTTCCACGATCTGAGGACGTACGGTTATTGTATCTAATACATCAGATTGGAACTGCATAAGCTTATCATTAACTGTGGCACCACCATCTACTCTTAGCTCCTTAATCGAGATGCCTGAGTCAGCCTCCATTGCCTTAAGTACATCCATTGTTTGGTAAGCAATAGATTCTAATGCCGCTTTAGCTATGTGTGCATCAGTTGTACCTCTCGTCATACCGAAGATCGTTCCCTGGGCATGCTGATTCCACTGAGGAGCACCTAATCCAGCAAAGGCAGGAACGAAATATACCCCATCACTGCTATCTACCTTGTTAGCTAATTGCTCTACCTCTCCAGAGGTCCTTATGATCTTAAGACCATCTCTTAACCATTGTACCACCGCTCCAGCTATGAATATACTGCCTTCTAATGCATAAGTCGTCTTACCATTAATCTTCCAAGCTACAGTGGTGAGAAGATTATTCTTAGATGACTGCGGTTTGTCACCTATATTCATCAACATGAAGCATCCTGTGCCGTAGGTATTCTTAACCATACCAGGCTTAGTACACATCTGACCATATAATGCTGACTGCTGATCACCAGCTATACCTGATATCGGAATACGTGCATCGTAGAATGTGGATTTAGTGTGCCCATAGATTTCACTGGATTGCTTAACTTCAGGCAGCATACTTTTGGGAATGGTGAGTAATTCTAATAACTCATCATCCCACTCCATAGTATTGATATTAAATATCTGAGTACGTGACGCATTGGTTACATCCGTTATATGAGTTTCGCCTTTCGTGAAGTTCCAAACCAGCCAGCTATCTATTGTACCCATCAGCAATTCACCTCTATCAGCTTTTACTCTTGCGCCATCTACGTTATCTAATATCCACTTCACCTTAGTTCCAGAGAAATAAGAATCAATGACCAGTCCCGTCTTAGATCTTATAAGCTCATTATGTCCTTGTTTTTTTAACTCATCACAATATGATGACGTCCTCTTATCTTGCCAGACTATGGCATTATATATGGGCTCGCCAGTATTCTTATCCCATACTACCACCGTCTCTCTCTGATTGGTGATGCCTATGGCTGAAATGTCTTCAGCATTTATACCTTTTTTAGCTATAGCTTCGGTTGCAACGCCTGCTTGCGTAGACCATATCTCCACAGGATCATGCTCTACCCATCCTGGCTTAGGAAAATGCTGTGTAAATTCTTTTTGAGCAGAACAGATGATATTCCCCTGCTTATCGAATACGATAGCTCGGGAGCTTGTCGTACCTTGATCTAATGCCAATATATATTTACTCACTTCTGTATTGATTTAAATTGATTGAATTGACTAAAAATAGTAAAATAATATTGAAATATAGTCGTCTATAATCTGATGGGTGAATTAGTGCAAATAGAATTATTATATCTAAATCTTACAAGAGTAATAAATGTCCCATGCACAACCATATATGGCGGCTTACAAGATTTATAATTAGAATTTACCAATGTTGCTGTCACACCATTCTTTGTAAGCTTGACTTAAAGACGCCACGGTTTTGGGATGCTCTTCTGAGAGGTCTATTCTCTCTCCTGGGTCATTTTCTATATCAAATAGCTTTAACTCCAAATCATCGACTATAGGAGCGATGTATTGATCTGAAGGATCACTTTTCCAATGATTCTCATTGGCATTAGTTAGTTTCCATTTACCTTTTCTGACGGCCCAAGTTTTTTGCCATTTCCAGACTAACAATCTATCCTTTTGCATCTTCATAAGATCTACCCCATCGATGGTCTCATCATCTATCGATCCACCTACGATTCCTGCTATTGTCGGAAATATATCTGTAGCAGATACATAATCTTCTACGATCTGGTTAGCTGCAATCTGACCTGGCCATGAGAAACACATAGGGACTCTTATACCACCTTCCCAGAGTGAATATTTGCCGCCAGTCAGTGGAGCGTTATTAGCTCCAGTTAGAGGTGATCCTCCGTTATCAGATATATATATGATTATCGTTTCTTTGTCTAAGTCTTGAGATTCTATAGCATCTAAAAATCTGCCTATGTTATCATCCAGACAATGGAGGTTAGCTAGGTAATACTTGCGCATATCATTTGTAGATATAGCTCCGAGCCGAGAATACTTATCGTAATAAGCAGAATAGGAACCTTCCTCATGTTTACCATAACTTAATAGGCTATCTGGATTATAATTTGCTATAGCGGGAACGTCATACATATCTAAATATTTCTGAGGCACCTGATGTATCAGATGATGTACAGAACTATATGCTAATGTGAGAAAGAATGGAGAATCACGATCCTCTTCTAAATACCTGATAGCCTCATCCGTAAGTATATCAGTCAGATAGCCCTCCTCATAACTCTTCTCACCATCATTATGCATAAGTGGCCCTAATACGGCACTCGTGCCATTAGGGTCAGATGTTCTTTCTTTTATTGCTGTAGAATGCAACCAGTAATCATGAGCATGTGCACTGAATCCTAAGAACTCATCGTAACCATGCTTAGTGGGATACTCACGGACATTATTCTTATGAAAATTACGACCTAAGTCATTCTTCCCTATACGTGCTGTAACGTAACCGTGATTACCTAAGTATTCGGCAATTGTAGTAACACTATCAGGCAGACCAGGACCCCAACTCGCTCGCTTATCCCACCTGAACTGATTTTTGCCTGTTAGGATACCAGCTCGCGAGGGACTGCATACTGGCGCTGTCGTATATGCTTGAGTGTAAGAAATTCCTGATCGAGCTAACTTGGCAATATTAGGATTTGTAACGAGCTTGTCATGATTATCAAATACTTCAAAATCTGCATAACCCTGATCATCTACTACTATGAGAATGACATTTGGCTTATCGCTCTTAGATATTATGTTGTCACTGTTTTTGCACTGACAGAAAGGGATTAATAAGAGTATTGGTAGGTAGATAATTCGGCACATAGGCATTATGTCTAATTGTTATTACATGAACACTATTAAAAACTATCAACGAAGTTCTAACTCCGCAAAGACTGGAAAGTGATCTGATGGATATCTTAAGTTTCTATTAGCACTTAATATTGCATATTTATGCACAAGAACATTTTGTGATTTCGATATAAAAATGTAGTCAATAACGCGACTGACTGGCTCATCCATTTGGAATCCATTGAATGTGCCTTCTTGACTTAATTTGACCTTAGCAATAGATTCTGTATCCGACATACTTTTAGATAGATTTGCTATTAAGTGACTATCAGGCTCTACATTAAAATCTCCCATTAATACAATTGGATAATCCTTTGTATTCAATGTTTTCAGTTTGCTCAGAATTAGATTTATACCTTGCACCTGTGCTTCCTTCCCTACATGATCGAGATGAGTATTCACTACCCATATCATCTTGCCACTTTCTTTGTCTTTGAACAATCCATAAGTACATATCCTTGGGTAAGCTGCATCCCATCCCATGGATAACGTATCGGGTGTATTCGATAGCCAAAAAGTGGCTTGATCTAATACCTGATATTTATTTTTATTATAAAATATAGCAGAATACTCTCCCTTAGCACCACCGTCTCGACCATGACCGATATAATCATATTTGTGGAGTTTTTCGCTCATATCAGTCATCTGATTAGGTCTTGCTTCTTGTACACCTAAGAAGTCGGGCTCATAAAATTGGATTTGCGAAATGAGAAAATCTTTTCTGAAGGGCCATGCATCTTGTGCATCAGACTCGACATCTAGTCTGATGTTGTACGTCATAACTTTGACTTCTTGACCGTTAGAATGACAACTAACTAAGACACTTAAGCTAAATGTGAATAATATAATTCGAATTATGGTCATTATATTTATTTATAAAATACAGCTCAATCAATTCATATTAGTAAGCACCTTATTCTTCTCTAGTAAAATTTCGGGTTCGTTAGTAGTGATATAATCAAATCCATAATCTATGAATAAATCTAAATCTTCACTCTTATTGACTGTCCATACATTCAATGTTAGTCCTAAATCTTTAGCTTCTTGTATCCATTGTGGATTTTTCCTGTACTCATTCATATAATAATCTAATCCTGATATACCATCATTTGCCAATTCTCTTGGTGACTTCTTTCCGTTAAGATATTGCGTATGAGCATTAGGCTCTATTTCATGTATCTTCTGAAGAATACCATAACCAAAACTAATGTAAGAACTCATGTATTTCTCTGCATCAAGTCGTCTAACAATCTCTACAACCTTAACAGCCACTTTTTCTCCACGTTCTTTAGTAGAGGACGGCTTTATCTCGCATACAATGCCTGTTGTATGATTATTTTCCATTGCTGCCAGTATAACATTTTCTAAAGTAGGCAAAATCTCACCATTAGGTAAAGGAACCTGCGCTAATGAATCATAAGTCGTCTCCTCAATTAACAATCCATTGTAATCCTTATCGTGTGTAACTATTAGTACTGAGTCAGCTGTCATCCTAACATCTATTTCTGTTCCGTTACAACCTATCTCTATAGCATATCTTAATGCAGCAATAGAATTTTCTGGAAAGGCTTTGGTTTTCCAAGCACCTCTATGTGCCACTACATTATTGTCGGCAAAGGTGATATGATCGGCGACAGGAGATTGTCGACAGGAGAAGATACTAGTAAGTAATAGAATGATAAAGGTGACACGCATATGAAAGTGTATCCGATTGTAAAAAATATCTTGACTATCTAAATCTTTGCATTATATATAATGGTAAAGAAAACGGATCGAGATCAAACGCTTTCTTTACCAAACAATATTGTAGTAACCAAATTCAACTTAAGGCATATGTACGCATATACAACAATCAGGCTCAGCTATATTATCCTGTATCTATTAGTAACCATCATTCTGCGGGTAGCCAGGTCCTAATAGATCTAAATCTTCTTGGAAAATGGCAAAATTAATATAGTGATCTTGCCAGTTAACTCTTGGATCTTTTTCTCCACCAAAATTAGCTGGGAAGAATTCTCCGTCACCAGCGTATGTTCTCATTTGCTCATTCATCACAGAAGGTCCCATTCTCTTAAGTGTGAACCATCGAGATCCTTCGAAAGCTAACTCACGAGCTCTCTCATCTAATATCGCTTGCATATCCATCGATGCTATGTCAGCTGCACCAGCTCGTTGTCGTATTGCATTAAGATAAGAAAGGCCATCACCTCCTGATCTCATAAGCGCCTCTGCAGCAATTAGATAAGTCTCTGCTAATCTATAGACAAGGATATTACTTCTCTGAAGGTATGATGTTGCATCATCATCTTCCTGAGTATACTTAATACAAGATGGGTGTTGTCTCTGATAATACCTAGTGTAGGTAGAACTCGGATTATCTAAATCCGTGATCGGAGCATATAGTCTTACCTGCTCACCGATACTGTCACCGGTATTATAGAAATATCGCAGCCTAAAATACGTATCGTCATCACGTGTGTCATCAGGATCATCAGCTAACAGACCTAATAGATACAGATTTGGCAATATTCTGGAGAACCCTCTACCACCTTGCTCTATGTCTGAATTTATTCCATCTATCTGAAAATACTGAGTTACGAAGTTAGCATTTATCATCGTCGCATCACCTCCCCCTAAGAGATCGTCTTCTGATTGCACGACATATAATGCCTCAGAGTGATTCCTGTCTCCTGTGAATACATCAGCCGTACTACTAACCAAACTATGTGGACTGTCTGCACCTTCTATGATGGACAATGCCTCACTACTTGCTGTCGTCCAATCTTCTTCCCACATGGCAACCTTAGCCCTAACATGCTTAGCCGTCCCTTTAGTAATTCTACCAAAATCATCTGTCCATGGTAGATTTTCTATAGCAAAATCAAGATCACTTCTAAGTAATGAAAAAATCTCTTCATCACTCGATCTATCATTGACTACATCGAAGGCATTGTCTACTGTCACTGATTCAGTAGTGACGAAAATGTTATTATACATTCTGTACAGAAAAAAATATGAATGAGCTCTGAAGAATCTGGCCTCCGCCAAGATTTGATTTTTTGTAGCATCGTCGAGTCCCTCTACGGTCTCAGCGGCATTGATTATTTCTGTAGCTCTGTTTGTGATATTATAGAAATGCTTCCAAAATAATGTAGAAGTAAAGTTAGAACCCAGATCATCAGGAGAGACTGCCCTTTGGTATCTACCTATAAGCCCTAAGTAGCCGGACCTATTAAAAGCTAAATCGCTTCTCGATGGGAGTAATACACCTCCCATGAAGTCCTCTAATCTACGATCGTATCTGTCTCTGTCAAATTTGTATAAGCTGACGACGCCAGACTTAAGTCCTTCCTCAGTAGTATATATGTAGGAAGAATCAATAAGCGTACTCGGTTGCTCTTGTAGATACTCGGAGCAAGATCCAGCGAATAAAATTATACCGATGAATAGGATGCTATTTCTTATTGATTTAATGATATATGTCGTTTTCATAATATTATTTCTTCTTTATTATAATGTAACTTTTAGACCAAATGTATAACTTTTAGCATCTGGATAACCAGTGTCAGCAGATGAAAAAGTATTTCTAATATTAACCTCAGGACTGTAGCCGATATAGTCGGTGTTAGTGAATAGGTTAGTCGCAGTAACATATAATCTTATGTTTGCAATATTTAACCTTGATATTACTGACGTGGGTAGAGTATAACCTAAGCTCACCGTCCTTAGTCTTACGTAAGATGCATCTTTAAGTGCTAATGAATTTAAATATTGTGGTGTGGAATCAAAATTTGGTCGAGGGAATGTCGTCGACGGATTTTCAGGTGTATAATAAGGTACTTCTACTCCATTTAACTTACCAGATAACGTTCCACCATTATTAAAATCAGACAGGAAAGGATTAATCTTAGTTGCTCCCTGCACTGCGTAGAAGTCTACGAAAAGATCAAATCCCTTAAAGGAAAGAGTAGAGGATAAAGATCCAAACCAGTCTGGATTACCATCAGTAAAGACTCTGTCCTCTGGCGTAATTCTACCATCTGGCATCCCAGTAGGATTGCCGTCTGCATCTACACCGTTAGTATCCTTAATCTTAATGTCTCCTGGCCTTAGGTTTTCCTGAGGATTGGTCGATTCAGGGTTAGCCTGTGGTGCATTTTCGAAGTCTTCTCCTTCTTGCCATATCCCATCGAACTCATATTGTCTAATAACACCGATAGGCTGACCTACATAATAATTATAAGCATCATCCTCTAAGATTGGATTGCCATCGCCGTCATTGTATAACTCTATTAGCTTGTTTCTGTTGTTAGACCAATTAGTAGATACTGACCATCTGAAGTCCTGAGTGTTAATTAGATTAGCAGTCAGGGATAATTCTATTCCTGTATTCTGAACTTCCCCAGCATTAAAATATGTGAAGCTATATCCCGTTGTAGATGGGACACCCCTACGTAGTAACAAGTCTGTTGTACGTGAATCGTAGTACTCTACACTACCCTGAATAAATCTCTTAAATAATGAAAAATCAAGACCGACATTAAGTGTAGTGATAGTCTCATGCTTAAGATTCAGGTTAGGAAGAATATTAGAAGGAGAATATCCAGAGACAGTCTGTCCATTAATTATATAATTCTGGCCATCAGCTGTAAATAACGATGTATATGGTCTGCTCAGAGAATTTGCTAAAGAACCATAGCTTAATCTAAGTTTAAGTTCTTGCACTGTATTAGATGAAGAGAGAAAATCCTCATTTTGTATCTTCCATGCAAATGCTGCTGCCGGATTATAAGTCCACTTAAAGTCAGCTGCATTAACAGAAGAACCATCTGCTCTCATGGTTGCTGTGAAAAGATATTTCTCTGCCAAGTTATATCTTGCCCTACCCATAAATGAAGCAGTACGAACCTTCGTCTTATCTCTGGTGACGGTCACATTACCAATGGCATTAGTTATCCCATCGTAACCAAGAGTCTCATTGATAAAGCCTCTTGCATCTGTAAAAGTTCTTGAGAATTTATTCTCATCTATCGCCTGTACCAATGTCAGATTAAAACCATTATTTGCATTTAATTGCTTATCGTATGATAATATGTTTTCTATAAAAAATGCCTCACTCAATCTATTATCTATTCGCCCTATCCCATTATCTGTATCTCCAGCAGAACTGAGAGATGACTGGTATCTTGCACGCTCGGAAGTCTTACGTGTGCCTGATAGTGTAAGTTGATACTTTAAATCATCTGTTATCTGATATGTAGGTATGACATTTATAACAAAATCATTTCCTATCTCATCATCATCAGACTCATTAAGATTCCAAATAGGACTTGTTGCACTTAATTCTTCACCGCTCGGGAATCTGATGACATTGCCATCATCATCAAAGGCACGTCCTAATGGAGAGAATGTGATTACATTTACATTTGCAGCTCTTTCGATATCATCATTGAGTAGATTGACATCAAACCTGACATTCATTCTATCGCTGATGGATTGATCTACATTTAGTCTTAGGTTTTTACGTTCGTAACTGGAAGTCGGAATAATTCCATTTTCTTTAAAGTAATTAAAACTAGCGTAGACTTTAGTTTTCTCTGACCCACCATTGAGACTAAATGTTTGACTATTCACATTTCCAGAACTAAGTAACGCTTCCTCCCAATCAACAAATCGGTTATTAGCAATAGATTCTAATTCTACCTCTGAGAAGATATCCTCATCATTAGGATACTCATCATTTGCGTCATTAGACCTTAGTGCTTCCCTTCTGAGCTGTGCAAATTCCTGACCACTGTATACATCGAAATTTCGTTCTATCGACTTCGTCGTGTAGAAGCCGTGATAAGATACACTCAGCTCATCTGCCTTACCACGCTTAGTGGTGACGAGCACTACCCCATTCACTGCACGTGATCCATATATAGCCTGCGCTGAAGCGTCTTTGAGAAATTCTATAGATTCTATATCATCAGGATTAATATCCTCTATACCTCCGTCTCTAACGACACCGTCTACCACATATATCCCGCCTGTATTACCTTCGATCGAGCTCCGTCCTCTAAAGATCAACTCAGAAGTTCCACCAGGCCTGAGTGATCCTCCACCTACGTCTACTTGCAATCCTGAGATTCTGCCTCTAAGCATTTCTGTAACATCAGAAGTCGGTGTAAGCACAGCCTTAGTTAAGTCTGTCTTGGCTACAGCAGAGATTAGATCGCTCTTCTTCTGAGTGCCATACCCGACTATGATGACCTCGTCCAGGCTATTAGCATCCTCTCTGAGAAAAATCGTGATATCATTCTCTGTGATCGGAATCTCCTCAGTCCTATAGCCAAGAAAAGATACCTCTAATAATGAAGCATCACTACTCACAGTCAGCGAGAATCGACCATCTAAGTCAGTGGCAGTCCCATTAGAGGTGCCTACTTCTAAGATGGATGCACCAGGCAGAGATGACTCGTCCTCAGAAGAAATCACTATACCAGTTATGGTTCTCTGAGCGTAAGTGACTGTAATCGTTGTAAATAATAAAATGAGAAAAGAGAGAAAGCATTTAGCCATTTTCATAGAGGTTTTGATTTTCATAGCAGTTATTTTTTCATATAAGTTTGGGTTGCCAGAACCTGCCGTATATAAATCTAAGAGGGAGTAGGTCTAACAATCATTAAACATATTGCAGTCTACGAAAATAAATTCTAAACTTATAACTCAGCCGCAAAAATTATTATCGGAATTATTGTGCATAATTTTCACAAAGAAAATGTCTGAGGATCTAATGTCAGGACATATTGCAATCTGTTTCTCTGAGTATCAGATATAGACTGTATTATAAGACTGTATACGAAGGTAGAAATTATAGTGCTTCCAAGAATCAAAGAACCACAAACGACTCTCAAAATAATTGATAAATTCGAAATCAATTGGAATAGTATAACTCTAAAAGGTCATCCAGAATTTTGACCCCTTGGACCTAACTCCACAACCCTAAGATTCTCTATCTTACCATCATTACAATCGAACAAAAGCATAGTCCTTAGATGGTGGAAGCCCTCATGCCCACAAGCACCAGGATTCATATGGATAATGTTCATCGCAGGATCTCTCATCACTTTACAGATGTGGGAATGACCGCAGATATATAAGTCAGGTTGTGCTACTTTAAGCAAGTGATAGACACGTTTCGTATATCTGCCAGGATAACCGCCGATATGTGTCATGAATACCTTAACCCCATCACAGGTCCACTCATCATTAAGCGGAAAATCTTTCCTTATCTCCTGACCATCTATATTACCATAGACCAGTCTCAAGGGCTTTATAGCTTCTAATGTATCTATAATCTCAGGGTTGCCGATATCTCCGCCATGCCATATCTCATCTACATCTTGTAAATGCTCTATCACATCATCTCCCAAAAAACTATGTGTATCTGATATCAAAGCTATACTTGTCATAATGAGAACAAGTTAACAAAATATAAAAGTCTGGCAATCAAATATTCTTATTATAAATGAAAGCACTAATTGAAAATTTAAAAGCTAAATGATAGTAATGATATTTTCATTAACTTGAGGAACAGCAAACAAAACATATCATGAAATTAGGAGCCTTTTCAATTAGTCTATCAGTTAAAGATCTTGCCATCTCTAAAGCTTTCTACGAAAAGTTAGGCTTCTCCAAATTTGCAGGAGATATGGAAAAGAACTATCTCATCATGAGAAATGAAAGTACACTGATCGGATTATTTCAAGGTATGTTTCCAGAAAATATAATCACCTTCAATCCTGGCTGGGATCAGAATGCTCAGAACATAGAAGACTTCCAAGATGTCAGAGATATTCAAAAATCATTACTCTCAGAAGGTATCAAAATAGATCCCACCATAACATCTGATAGCTCTGGACCTGCTAACATAATGATACAAGATCCAGATGGCAACACGATACTTATCGATCAGCATAGATAAGGTTTTTGATTATCATATTAAGTATTAATTGAGTAGCTCTTCACGTCTTGTAGATCAAGTCTTAAAGTTACAGTTGTTGTAGCACTACTATGATTACTACAGATATGCAATTGCAATTATATTCTCACGTATACTTGAATATATAAATTATTTGATTTATGTTTACTGTACTATTATACTAATACAGTAATACTATGATCAAAATATCAGACATTACATTCTCATACGATAAGAACCAAAAGCTATTTAGAGATTTGAAATTAGAACTGCATCCTGGAAAGATATATGGATTGCTGGGAAAAAATGGAACCGGAAAGTCTACGTTACTAAAATTAATAAATGGTGTTTTGTTCCCAAAACAAGGTAACATCTTCGTTAACGATTATAACTCATCTCAGAGGAAAGTACAGATGTTACAGTCTCTATTTTTTCTGACAGAAGACTATATATTACCTGCGATAAAAATGGATACTTACGTAAACCTGTATGGTAGATTCTATCCAAAATTTGACAAAAGAAAATTCTATGACATTATAGAAGCTTTTCAATTGTCAGAAAAGAAAAAGCTTAATCAATTATCCTTAGGTCAAAAGAAAAAGGTCTCTATTGCATTTGCTTTAGCTACAAATGCTAAATACTTACTATTAGATGAGCCGACTAACGGATTAGATATACCTTCCAAAAGTCAATTTAGAAAAGTCATGGCTAAAGGCTATAGTGAACATCAGATGGTAATAATATCTACTCATCAAATAAGAGACCTCGGCAATCTATTAGAAACTGTAATAGTGATAGACGAAGGGCAAATTATATTCAATAAGGATGTGTCTGCCATAGAAGACAAATTACTATTCCGAAAGTCCTTGTCTCCAGAAAAAGATACACGGTGTCTGTACACTGAAATGACAAGTGGAGCATATATACATGTGTTACCCAATGATCAGTCTGAGCCATCGGAAGTAGAACTGGAAGTATTATTTAATGCACTTACTACTGACAAAGACTTAATTACAAATCAATTCTAAGCGCCAATCATGAATACAAGCATCAACAGAATATCTATGATGATCAAAAGAGATCTGATCATCCATCGAAAACTAATTATTGTAAGTACCATTTCAATATTTGTAATAGCAGGGTTTATGATGTTTATCACATCAGATGGAGATAATAGCAGCAATCAAGTTCCAGCAGATGCTGGAGAATTAGTCTATGGAGTACTACTTATAATTTGTGGATTTATATTTACAGCATCTATATATCATGAGAATAAGAATGATCAGAAGCACACCCAGTTCTTAGCAGAGCCAACCAGTAATCTGGAGAAAATATTTATTAAATGGTTATACACTCTCCCACTCTACATCATAAATACATTGGTAATATTTATGATCTCGTATTTTTTCTATAGTCGATTTTTAGGAAATCTATTAGACGTAGAATATGTACCTCTATCTGAATTAAGACCAAAATACTATATGTACATACTCAACATCTATATGATTGTACATGCTTTCACGCTGCTATTGAGTATCCTATTTAAAAAATATAAGATCCCTAAGATTATTACACTACTATTATTCATAACTATAATAGCAAATCTTATAGTTGTCATTAGTGCCAGAATAATTTTCAGAGAATATATAGATTCTTATAGCATATCAATAACACCAGCTAACATGAAAGATATCACCTTATCTCCCGACTTTATCGATGGTGCTGAGTTGTGGCTGGGTCGATTGCCCTATCTACTTACATTAGTTGCAGTACCATACCTATGGCTTATCACTTATTTCAAAATGAAGGAAAAGCAAATCTAAATGGAGTTTAAAAAAAATCAAACCATATATCTGCAGATTGCAGATCTGGTATCAGAAAAGATACTTACAGGCTTATGGCCCGTAGATGAGAAGATTGCTTCAGTCAGAGAAATGGCAGCTATGATAGAAGTCAATCCAAACACAATTATGAGAACGTACACCTACTTGACAGAAAAAGGAATAATCTATAACAAAAGAGGAGTTGGATTTTTTGTAGCAACAGAAGCACCTAAGATGATAAACAAAATTGAGAAAGACCTATTTGTTAAAACGGAACTTCCAGAATTATTTAAGAAAATGGAATTATTAAATATCGAATTCTCAGAAGTTGAAAAACTTTATAAGAGATATTCAAAAAATTAATTATCATTAAAATCAGCTATTAAATAATCACTTGTATAAATGAATAACCTGAAATATCTAATTCTATTTATATTATCCGTTTTAGTTAATAATTTTTCTTTTGGTCAAAGGGACATCGATATATTACTTTCGAGATTAGACTCAATCATAGAAAAGCATAACATACCTGGAGCTATGATCAGTATTGTAAGATCGGACTCCACTATTTACCAGGGAGGTGTCGGTTATGCTAATATAGCTAACAAAGAAGAAGTTACTGATAAGCATTTGTTTAGAGTAGGCTCTATTACAAAATCAATTACTGCTCTCGGGTTCTTAAGTCTTGTATCAAAAGGTAAAGTCAGACTTAATACGACTATCGATGAAATAGACAATACTCTAAATTTTTCCAATCCATGGAAAGATAAACATCCAATAACTGTAGAGCATATATTAGAACACACAGCGGGATTTGATGAGATGCATAATCACGCTCGAAATAACAATAACAGATATGATCAAGCACCCAGTGGAAGAGATCTAGTACACTCCCATAGAAAATCTCTTTATACTCGCTGGAAGCCTGGTGAACGTTGGGCATACTCTAACCCAGGATATGTATTAGCTGGACACCTAATGGAAAAAATCACCAATCAGCCTTACTCACAATTTCTAAAGGAGGAAATCTTAAACCCCATAGGAATGGGAGAATCAGAATTTCTATTTAAAAATAATCCTGAATTGCTAATTGCACAAGGTTATATAAGAGAAGGTGGGCAATTAAATCCAATAAGCTTTAAGTCAATTCTTGGTGGAGCTGCAGGTGATCTTTGTTCTAATGCTCAAGATATGGCTCTATTCTTAAGATATATGCTGAATAGAAAAACAGTGGAGAGCAATAATATTATCATAGAGGCGGAATTATTAGATAGAATGGAAAATCCTCAAACCACTATTGCCGCAAAGAATGGACATAAAGGAGGGTACGGATTAGCGAATGCGAAAATATGGTCTAATAATTATTTATTTCATGGTCATGATGGTGGTATAGATGGTTTTTCTTCTATGTACTTATATTCACAAGAAGCAGATCTTGGACTTGCAGTATCGATTAATATTCAAGGGAAAATCTGGAAAGTTTTAAATGAAATTCTCAGATTTTATTTGGGAAAAAACGAGTATGATAATTCTGACGCAATACCTATACCAGATGAAGTGAAAAAGAAATATACCGGGTACTATAATTTTAAAAGTCCTCGAGTACAAACAATGTACTTCCTTCAAAAGCCTTCAATAGCTCATGTTTTAGAATTTGAAAATGACAAATTGCTAGTCAAAGATTTTACTGGAGCAGTACGTGATTCACTAATTCACAAAGGCAATAATCATTATTATAGGCGTACAGAGAACCTACCTTTAGTATCGCTTATAGAGAATGAAAACAATACACTCATTCTATGGCTAGGTAATGAGTACTACGAAAAGGGAAGTCAAGCCAAAGAGTTAACTAAGGTTTGTATTCTGGTTTTTTCCATACTTATAGTACTATTAAATTTTCTATTTGGAATTTTTGGGTGGTTAATTTTAAAATTAAAAAAAGATCAAAAACCAAGAAAAAATCGAACGATACTTTGGCTCGCTTCACTTTCATTTGTAATCATGATTATTAGCTTTATCTTAACTACAGAATTATATGAAGTTCCAGAAACCATTAATATAGGAAGCGTAATACTGTGCCTTAGCTCTGTAGTCTTTTTATTATGTTCTATTTTATCATTGATTAAAACACTTAAAGGGAGTGGTAATAATTTCTTTTTCAGGTGGTACTATCGACTATCTGCCATCTCGCTTTGTATTATTGCTTTCTGGTTTCTATCTAATAACCTTATCGGATTTATGATGTGGGCTTACTAACTATAATATCAAAAAATATACATGAAAACTTCTAACAAATTAATATCAATCGGAATCACTGTTCTTTTCTTAGGAATGATAGCATTCTTAAGTACTGCAAAGAATGCCATCATCCCAAGATCAGAATTACAGAATAGTAACGGAGCACATGAGATCAGGTACAGTGATCAGGATAAGAGTGTTATATATAAAGACATAGGTTCTTATAGCGGCCAGATTCTAAAACTATCTCATCATCATAATTACATCCTTAATCCTAACTCTAATTTAATTGCAATAGAAGGTCCTTCGTATATAGTCAATGAGTTAACCCTGACTGATGACTCTAATATCTTCGAAATTCCTAAATATATAAAGCGTGAAACATCCGATAGGAATACGAACAAAGAGAATTACGATTACATCAAAGAAGTATTAACCATAAACATCGGAGTCGCAGACAAAGAAACTCTTACTATCGCTGCAGATAAATCTTCTGTAATTTCATCTTCAGATACTCTATCGATTAATAGTATCAATTTGTCTCTTTCTGATTATAGTAGTTGTACAGCCACTATAGTTTGCAATGAATTAAGCATAGACCTAAAAACTAAAGCGCAAGCACAGCTGTCAGGTGAAAGTGATCATGTAAAAGTGAATGCCCGAAACAGCTCTTCAGTAATAAGTGCTGATATGAAAATGAAAGAAATAGAGATTCACTTAGATGGATCCAGTTCTCTCACCTTAGATAAACTAGAAAAAATATCAGGAATTATGAGTGACAGAACTATGGTACAGTTGACAAAAGAAATTGACATCAGTAAAGTACTTATAGAAGATTCTGCTAAAATTATTTTTGGGAAAAGTGAGAAGTAACTATCACATAGATCGTACCTACCCTTAAGCATTACAGGTCTACTTAATGATTCAAGTCATGGTGACCTACCAAGACATTTCGATTCGAATTACTGATTTTCAATATTCATATAGTAGTTTTTCAAGACAAATTTAATAGTATTCAAATTTACAATATATAGTTTTTCATAGGTTGTATAAAAATTACGCTGTGAAAACTAACTATACTATCTCCGTACTTTTTCTACTCCTTTTTTCTGTACAACTACATTCGCAATGTGAACTTCCTGAAGAGGAGAACATCACAACGCTTGAAAACGAGTATCGCATCTCCCATACCAAGAGTGGTGGTACAATTAATTCATTTCAATTTGAGTCAGACTACCTTAATCCTCTTTCACCATTAATAAATACTTTCACATACCGTGGACTATGGATGGGTGGATTAGATCCATCAGGAAATCTAAGTCTTGCAATATCTGATTATGACATTAACTCAAAGACAGACTACCAATCAGGACCTATCTTAGAATTAAATGCAGCAGATCAAGAAGCTTTCTGTGAATTCTACAATAGAGTATGGACTGTTCTTGATCATCAAGTTGTCGAATTACAAGATGCATTTATTGCTGGAGAACTTTCAGAATCAGATATCCCAATAGACATCCTACAATGGCCCGCTAAGAACAATCCACATAATGGGATATTTGCAGTTGATTATGATATGGCATCATTTTTTGATAATAATTCTGATGGCAATTACAATCCAGTGGATGGTGACTACCCAGTGGCCTTAAAGGAAAATCCAGATTTCTCTGCATATGCATTTAACTTCACAGTATATAATGACAAAACCCTACATACTTTATCTAGATCAAATTCAATAGGAATGGAATTGCATCAGATAAAATACCTTACTCAGTGTGCTGCTACCTCAGAATTAGATAAATCAATATTCCATAGAATAAATTATATCTACAAAGGAAACCTGATGCTCAATCAATTTAAAATAGGACTATGGGAAGATCCTGATCTCAACTGTTTTCGAAATGATCTCGCTGGATGTTCTGAGGAACTTAATACTATATATGTATATGCGTCACCTGATGCTAGGCTATGTGATTCTGAAGGAACAAGAATTAATGGTTATGCCATTAAGTCTACGGTTTTCCTCAATCAAGAAATAAAATCCTATATATCTTTTTTTTCACGAGGTTTTGGATTACCTCCGAATCAAACCGAGAACCCTTCACATCCCTTAGAATACTACAATCTACTTAGCGCAAAATGGAGAGATGGAACGTCACTTACTATTGGTGGTACAGGTTATGATTCACTCGGAATCGGTAGTGTAGAAACTAACATAGCTTTTACTGATTTCCCAAATGATGTAGATGGCTGGTCAATGCTATCTAACAATGTTCCTTATGGAGATATTAAATCATTGACTACTGTATATGATTCAGATATGAATCCAGGACAGCAAGGCACTATAGATTTTGTAGATCATATTACTTATAATAGTGAATATGACGATGAGCAGATGTTTGAGATATATCCTGAAGTCATCAATAATCTAAAAGAAGAATATAACACAGCTATTATTGGTGGCTTAGAATGTAATACCGCTCCATGCGAAAATAATTGTGTTTGGCCTGGTGATATAAATGATGATAATGTAGTAGATGGTCGTGATATTATCTTAAGTGGTGTATATGCTGGAAGAGATGATGTCAATGGACCTGCAAGAGAAAATCCATCAATTAGATGGACAGGTTTTACTTCTGACACCTGGGACGCAGGACTAAACTTAGGGAATATCAATGCCAAATATGCAGATGTCAATGGTAATGGAATAATAGAATATAGCGACTTCTATTATACAACATATAATAATGGCAACAGTCACTCCAACTATATGAAGGAAAATGAAGAGCTTGTAGATGAGGGAGATATAAATTTCAAAGTTCGCATGGACAAACAAATAATTGGTTATGACACTGCTAGTTTTATTGACCGATTATTCTCATTAGAGTTATATGTAGGAGAGAGAGGTCAATCCCTTCAAGAGCCGTTACATGGCTTAAGCTTTGAGATACAATTAGACACCAACATTATTAAAGGTTTTGGGGATTTAATCTTAGTTAATGAAGAAAATGAGTTTCAGTTTAATACAAATAATAGCTATGAAGAATTTACAGAAACTGGATTAAGTGTAGCAGATGATTTCGGACCTATTACCTTAAGTAATTATAACGGGGTAAATCAGAATGAAGGTTTCAAAATATTTAAGCATATTTACCTAATTAAAGATAATCTAACAACTAACAATCCAGATGGCAGAGATACCATTAAGGTGAAATTCTATAATGTAACTGGCATCAATGCCGCAGGCGATATTATAGACATAGGCGCAATCGGAGATGAGCTAATAATTACGAATGTAGAGTATCAACCTATTACATCCAGTATCGAATCAGAATTAGAATTAGAAAATAACGAAACGATAGTATTATACCCTAACCCTGTAGATGACATTCTCAAAATCAAATCAGAAGAATCACTGGAAGGCATTATTACTGTAATAGACATGTATGGTAAGGACATTATGACAAAAAGAATTTCTGCTTCAGAATCTAATATCGATGTAACAGATATATGTTCAGGTGTATACTTTATGCATTATAAGAGTACACAAGGCACTGAGTATATGAGTAAGTTTATTAAGACGTAGTTAGGGATCGGAGGTGTGCGACGTAGTTGTCTTTGATATAGATCCCTGAGGGTATCGAGATTAACATGTTACTTGGTCCTAAACTACTTAAAATGGATGCAACGGATGAAAGTCGGAAGATGACCATGGCCATGACCATCAAGGACTCAAAATGACTATTATTCTAGAATGAATCTTGAACATACATGTAACGAAGAAGCCAAAGCTCTATGCTCCGCTACATAGTACGACAAACAAGGTCAGCAGTACGAGATAGCTCTTAGACTATACCATGTTGTTAGGCGTAGGCTGAAGTGGAGCCTTTTGGGTGGGGCCCGCCTACGTCATTAATAGAATGAAAATTCCGTTTTCATTTTCCTAATTATCTGACCTGCTTATTATTCAAAACGGAATCTTTAATATATACACGACTTAGTTGCCTATATACTTAGCGCTCGGCTTCAAACTACCCCGAACGGGTACATAGCATGCATGGCAACAAAAAAAAGCCGATTGTAACCATCACAATCGGCTTTACGAACACAAAAAAACACATTTTATCTTACAAGTATCATCTTCTTCGTTATGCTTGAAGATTCACTTTCTATTCTGTATAGTAATATCCCTGATCCATCTAAGTCTTCAGATTTTACGCTGAATTCATTGATGCCTTGTCCGAATATTCTTGTTTCTGTCGTGACTACTTTTCCATTAGCATCGTAGATCGTTAGATTCACTGATTGCTTAGATGGTATGTAGAATGCGATATTAGTCAATGTACTGAATGGGTTAGGCTCATTCTGGAATACTTCTAACGCATTGCCAGCGACTCCATTATCTCTTGTTACAAACTCTAAGTCCAGGACATCATAATCTAATGTGTAAGCTTCTGCCTGAGTGACATTAGAATTGATATCTACTTTCTCAGACAACTGACCTGATAGCTTAGATTCGAAATATATTGTGAATAAGATGTCATTATTAGAAAGAGATATTCCAGCCGGATGATCTACACTAAATGTGATAACACCATCATAGTTATTTAGTAATGCGAAGTTGCTTTCGAGTACTTCTATAGCTCCATTATCGATGCCTTCAAACAGTAAGTTATCCGCATCAAACTCTAAAGTAAATTGTATTCCGGCGATGTCATCACCCTTATCCATTCTTACAGGAACGGCTACCAGTTCTCCAGCATTATAAGCCACATCATCTGTACTGATATAGATCTTATTATTCTTTCTACTTTCTATTTCTTCATTGTCTTGTACATTTACATTTACAGTAGAGTTAACATCTCCGACCTTAACTGCTACAAAGTCTGCACTCATCTCAGAAAGATATAAGCTGTGTAGATCTATACGAGAAGAGTAATCCCAAGGATTATTTTCATCTATAAATCCTTGTCCCTTCTCTACGAATACCCAAGAATCATTCTGAGGTAATACATCATATATTCCGAGGATTAATTTCCTTAGCTCTATAAGATCTAATGCTGTAATAGACGCAGAGTTATCTACATCACCAGCGATCATCTTATATGGAGAATCTAACTTTTGCTGGCCTAATATATGTCTTTGGATATGTAGTATATCTAAAGTCGAAACACCATTAAGGTAATCGTCTGCAGACTCTGGAGCGATCGCATAATCCATGTAGTAATTAAGCTCTGAGAATGCAAAGTCTCCTACAGAAGAAGTCATCTGCATGTTACTTTCTTGCATAGTCATATTTATCATTTCTACCATGAGGTTACTCATAGCATCACCTGATTCTGTGGCTACCTTTCCTGCAATCATAGCTACTGATCCTGCCATGTCTGGACATATATCTTTAGTATCTTGTAATATCATCTCAGAGAAACAAGATGAGAAATTACCAGACTCATCGATGATGTATATGATAATCGGAATTGTTGTTGCAATACCATTGACCACATCATCACAATCAAAAGTCATATTAGTCTGTGGGTAACCTGGCTCATTAGGAGATATAAATGAAAATGTCAAATCATCATCTCCTTCGCATCCACCCTCACTCTTAAAGTCGAAATCACTTGCCCATACTTCTATCGTACCATCATCGCCTAATGGCTGAGCTATACTCGCTAAACATATAGGCGTAGGTCCTTTGTCTCCTTTCACTACGAAAGTAACCATGCAACTTGCGGCATCTGCACCACATGCATTATTAGCTCTGAAAGTTACCTTATGAGTACCTACGGGGTATACCCCACTTATTGCTAATCCTGCACCTGTATCATTAACTGATCCATCGTCAAATAAATCTATACTATAAGTAGATGATAGTGCTCCATTACAAGATGAGCTTACATCTACTGTTATATCAACTTGTGCCTCACATTTACCTGCATCTGCATCTACCATGACCATAGTCGCTGGACAGTTGATTGTAGGGACACTTTGATTTTTTACCACGATTTCTTGTACGCCTGTATCAGAAAACTGGCCAGGATTAGAAGGATCATATCTACACCAGTCTACAACTGTCCATGTTCTCTGAATCTTGTAACATATTCCATCATCATTAGATGTGAATGGGTTACTATCCTTATAAGAAATGGCAATATTAGTACATCCAAATTCCTTAGTCGTTGTAGGTAACCCCGTCACTGAAGGATCTAATGAAAATGTAGCTGAACATAAGTCAGCCATAAAATCAGCAGGGAAAGTATAATCTCCATCTCTGAGAATTGCTGGATTATCATCTTCATCAAAGATGATATTCTGCGAGCAAGTCTTAACTAAGTCACCATTAAGATCGGTAACTCTTACTGTACGTACGATTGTTCCTATACCACATGACTCATCAAAGCCTGCGAACGTAAACATATCGTCCCCTACTCTTATTCCGTTATTACACTCATCACTTCCACCAGTAGGTGTTCCTGTAAGTGTTCTATCTCTGAAATCTTCGTCACAATCAAGATTAATTGATGGGCTCATACAAGCCACACTCGAAGACCCTTGGTCTTGTACACATACTAATCCTAAACATTCTGAGAAGTTACCATCGATATCATATACTCTTAATCTTATTGTAATTGTATCTCCTAAGTCAGCACAACAAAAGTGTACAGAATCTCCGAATCCATCATCCTCGGTAGGATATCCTGGACAAGATGTCTGCTCTCTTTTTACCTCAAATCTTGCAATCTCACCACATGGATCAAAACTCGTATCATCAAAACTCGATGCTGGAACGACAGTCTCTCCACCTTCTAATAATGGCACCTTAGTGAATCCCTCGCATATTGCAATCGGTGGATTATTATCAGTCGTAGTTATCTCAAAGAAACAACATGTATTATCTGCATCCAGATCATTGTCTGGTGTCTGATCTACCTTAGTACTATTCCCACATGCATCAGTAAAGCAGTATCTTATCCAAGCTGCTTGCTCTACAGCAGGCAATTCATATAGACCATCTGCATTAGCATTAATTATCTGATATGGAGCATCTACTGGCTGGTCTGTTCCAGCTATTGCTGGTAAGAATCCGACTTCTATCGCTATAGGTAATGAGCAATCTAATAATGTAGACTGATCAATAGCACCTATCTGTTCGAAGCCAGCTATTGCCATAGGGTTAAGAACTCCATACGCCAGACATGATGCTGGATCTAATGCAATCTTAACTGTATCTGGAGGACATACACTTCTTGGTGCTAAGTTATCTACGACTTTGATAATCTGACCATAAGTACGAGACTCACCCGTACACCAATCGATTACAAACCAGTCTCTTAGCATCTTTCTCTGTATTCCACATTGTGGATACTCTATATCGTTAAACAAATACATGATATTAGGACAGTTAATCCCTGTAGGGAATCCTGTAACAGCAGGTGATAAGTCATCTGCCTCATCGCATGATGTCGCTGACGACAATGTATCTATATAGTTATCTGGAAATATGATATCCTTAAGATCTGCCTTCTCCACGAATATGTTACGATCACACATTGTAGAATTTCCTGAAGCATCAGTTGCAGTATAAGTTCTTAGGATAGCTATTGCATATACTCCAGTGCACGCCACTGCTGTCGTATCATCATCAAATGTGATTATCTCATCAGAACAGAAACTACCTAGCATTGGCGTAGGAATAGCTGATGATCCGAATTCTTCACATGACAATATCACATCTGGTAAGAATCCATTATTACAATCCGAAAACTGAGGTCCTACTTTGTCTTCTATAGTTACATATCCCCAGCAACTGATTCCACAAGGCACCAGCTCTATAGATACAGCCAACTGTCTACCTATATACTCTTGTCCTATTGTGCCTCCAGACGTAGGTGACATTACTATTGTATCACTAAGCTCATCCATTACCACAACATTATAATTAGCATGGGTATCTGGAAAATCTGCAAATGGTGGATTCTCTAATATTAAGTCTACAGTGATATCTGCAAAGCAGTTTTCATTAATAGACACATTAATTCCTCCGTTACATGCAAGAGTTATATCCTCACATTGTGCACTTAGGCTATAGCATGAGAAGACCATCATGATAGATAACATACACCATCTAAGTGTAGAAGCTATTATGTTATTAGTTTTCATGTTATGATTTTTGGTCTGTGTTTGTATAAATATTTCGTTCTTCATTTGTATCATCTTCTTAGCAAGCTTATTGTAGTACGATCATCTTCTTAGTAGCTGTATAGCCATCAGTCGATAACTGATAGTATAAGACACCAGAGCTATTGATTGCATCTGCGTGAACAATAATTCTATTCTTACCTGCTTTGAATGTATTTGCTTCAGTATAAAGCAATCTTCCACTCTGATCTGTAATTGTCAATTCTACTGCACCATCCGTCGGAATCACAAATTCTATAATCGACTCATCTTTAAATGGATTCGGTACATTCTGATGTACTGAGAAGCTGAAGTCCTCAGCATCCTTGCCCACTTGATTAATATTAATATTCTGTACATCTATTCTATCTCCTGATATTGTATATATCTCACTTCTAAGTGGACTATCGATCAGTCTGACATCTGTCTGCTTACTATCAGAAGCCACAAGTACTTCGAATAGTACTTCTCCTTCTTGTATGCTGTAAGACGTTACATCATTCCAACTTAATACAATCTGACCGTCACCTAATCTATCCCATGCGATATGATCATTAGATATCTGCAATGCCATAGGAATCACTGCTAATATCTCTTGAGATTTATCAGTTATATCCAGAGCAAACTGCATCCCTGCTAACTCAATGTCTTGATCAGCTATAAATTGTAATCTCTTATTACCTGCTTCTGTATCTGTCTCTTGTATAACAATGTCTACACCTGCACCACTTCTTGCATCTATCTCTGTTGACTGTGCATTTGCAGTTACTGTTCCATTGACATCACCGATTTTTACACCCATGAAGTTGGCATCAGATATATCAGTTACGATATTCTGGATGGTGATATTCTCAGGATATGGGAATGGATTAGATACATCCGTAAATGTATGATCTGCATCCACAAATCTCCATGAGTTATTAAGTGGCAACTCATCGTAAATTCCTAATATTAATTTCCTAAGCTCTATCAAGTCTATCGCTGTGATCGACTGAGAGTTATCAATATCTGCAGCTATCACTTTATATGGTGAATCAAGATATGCAGAACCTAATATGTGCCTCTGTATAACTAATATATCCAATGTACTGACACCATTTAGATAATCATCATCCTTCAATGGATCTACTCTATAATCTTGTAACATATCTAAGTCACCGAAAGCATAGTCACCCATGTCAGCCATATCTGTTAGTGGGAATGCAGGGTCATTAGACATAATAGATACTTCTACTTCGTCTACCATCTCAAGATCTTCAGTCATTATCTGACCTTCTATAAGTACTCTGGATCCTGTACCGACATTGTCACATACGTTTCTGTTATCTTGTAATTGTATCAATATCGTACAGAAAGCAACATTACCTTGCTCGTCGTGTACAAATAATCTAACCGTTACATTACCGAAGTTGCTACCTGGGTCTAAATCATCACAATCAAGAATCAGATTAGCGACAATACTTGTCGAATCAAAAGATGGTGTCACAGTAGTTCCTGGACAATCATCTCCACTACCAAGATCTAAGTCTGATGCCCATATCTCTACAGTACCATCTTCTGATAGTGGCAATACAACTTCACTTAAGCAATATGGTGTCGGTGGTTTATTATCTAATACGATGAGAGTCTTCGTACACTCATCTATATTACCACACTCATCTTCTACTGTATATGTTATCGAATGACGACCATAAGGATATACCCCACTTGCATCATTACTATTACCAGTACGATCAGGTGTACCTGTTGTTCCATTTAGTATTACTGAGTAAGACCATAATACATTGTCTCCACAGTTATTATTTACATCATCAAGTGTAGCCACTAAGCCATCTACTTGTACATTACATGTACTTACTTGCAATCCATCGTCTACAGTCATTGTAGAGCATGAAGCACTGCTGATCTGAGGACCTATTTCGTTGACAAGCTTAATGACTTGGTCATGTGTAAATCTTCTTGTCGGCTGACACCAGTCTACTACAGTCCATGTTCTCACTAATTTCTGACATACACCATCTACTATAGTAAATAGTAAGTCTTCGTAAGTAAACACTATGCTACTACATTCATTAGCTCTGATTACAGGCTCCTGACTTCTGTTAGGTAGATCTTCTGGATCTAAGTCTCTGAGAGAACATCTCGTATTAGTAAATGTATGATCTCTCGGCCATGTAATATCACTAGTATTGAATGGATCTCTATTTTCTTTTCTTACATTTTGTGTACAACTGCTCGTATTTCCTCCTAAATCAGTTGCTGTAAATGTTCTACTAATATTCACAAAATCATCTCCACATTCATATGTGTCATCTCCTATTGTCGAAGTAACTGTTACGCCACCACAGAAGTCACTTGTTGTCGGCTGAGTAGTTACATCAGCGATATCATCATCACAATCGATAGTCACATCTGCAGGACAAGTTATCTCTGGAGCTATGAAGTCTCTTACAGTAACTCTAACCATACATTGGTTATGGTTACCAAAGTTATCGATTACTCTAAGTGCAACCATCGCCTCTTGACCTACATCTTCACAACAGAATTTTACTTGTTGTGACCACCCACACTTATCATCTCGTTCTACTACGTAATAAGCATCTTGATAATTTCTTCTTTCTGCTTCCCATGTACCATCTTCTAATACATAGGTATGCACATCACCTCTTGCATTTATATTCTTATCGATTACTGGTTCTAAGGCAGCCCAATTTCTATGTGTACTCGTACCATTCTGCCATCTTAGAGAAGCATTATCAATCGCTGTACCTGCATCTGTTCCAGTTAATCCTATTATATATTCTGCATCATTCTGGAATCTATTGACTTGATTTCTTATCCATGTGTTTTCCGCAGCAGTATTAACAGTTGCAACATATCCTTCTATTGCATCAGCAAAGTAGAATGCTCTTGCACCGTGTACCTTTTCTTTGGACAAGTAATAATAGTGACCATTAAGTTCTCCTAAGTAATCTAAGAAATCATATCTTGCTAATTGGCAATTACATCTATCATCCATTTTCTGAATGACATTTTCGAAGATGCCACAGTTATCCCAACTATGATCATCAAATGTACCAGGCGTCGCATATGCACAACCGTTATCATCCAATGTCACAGAGTTATTAAGATCACAAGCTGGTATAGGCTGCTCATTATCTATTAATTCTATTTCATTAAAACACTCATCTGTCTCATTACCGCAGATATCTCTTACGATATAATTAATCCACACTGTATCAGAACTGAAAGGAAGATCTACAATCTTATACTTATTCTCTTGTGTATCGAAAACGACACCATCACTAATAAACTCAGCAGGAATCAATCCTCTGTCATCTCTTAGTTTATATCTGATTGTGTAACTCGTTTCCTCACACTCACCAGTAATCAATGGTGGATCTACAAACACAGTAGCGCCACATTCATGTAAGTCCGTGAATGCTTGCGTTTCCGGTGGAGCAGAACACTGAGGTCTTTCTGTATCCATGATCGTGATGATCTGAGTGTACATGACATCCTCGTTAGCACATGCATCCCATACCGTCCATCTTCTTAAAATCTTTTTAGAATCTCCACAAATTGGAATTTCATCATCTTTATATCCTATTAATTGCAGATTAGTACATAATAAGCCTGTAGGAGTACCTGTACATTCTGGAGTAGGATTACCATTATCATCTGCAATCCACTGAGTACCGCAGAATAATGTCGTATTAGGCATACCAGCAGTATCTCCAACTTTATTACAAGGATTAAGTGATCCAAAAGTATTGTCAGTATCCATTATAGATACATCACCACCTTCTGCATCTAACCCTGTATCATAATTAGGTGGCCACACGATAGATGTCTTATCTACTAAGCTTACTTGTACGTCTACTACACAACTTGAAGTAGCACCATTATTAATATCTGTAGCTACAAATGTTCTTTCTATAGTCTGAGGATCACTACATACATCTGTAGATGTATTATCATCAGTCACAGTAAGTACTGCATCACTACAATTATCAAATCCTTCTAATAACCAATCTTGAGTAGATGTTCTGTATGTTACTGTTACATCTGCATCAAAGTCTGGAAAACCAGGAGGATTATCTGTATCATCGAAATTATAACATGTAGAGAACGCAGGCTGATCAGAACAGAATGGTGCTAATGGCGTAATAGACTTGTCTTCTACAACAAGATTACCCCAGCATGAATTACCACCACATCTCTGCATTACTGTTACTCTAAATGTATGACCTAACTGATCTTGTGTTATCATATTACTTGTTAAAATAACATCAGCAGTCTCATCGTATATCTCAAGTGTATAAGCATCACTACTTAGATTCTCTCCCTCAAGGATCACATCTGCATCTAACTCGAGAAGACAATCGTTATTAAGTGAAATGTTAACTGTATTATTACAAGCTATAGATGTCGAAGCATCATCTGCTGCAGTTATTTCTAATGTAGATTCGATCTGGCAACCATCTGCTGCAGTACCTGACACTGTAAGTGTGTACGTCCCAGCAGTTGCAATTGTAAGATCTATTAAGTCAGACAATCCACCTGTAGGAGCGATGGTCGTTCCAACTGATGGACTTATCGACCATTGTAAATTAGTGTAACTACTTGCTGAAGCGACAGTATAAGCTGCAGTCTCATCTAAACATAAATAGTTGCTACCTATAATTCCAACTGTATCAATGACATCTACGATTTCTATTTCTTTAGTTACTCCATTAATAGCACAACCTGTAGGATCAGAATTAGATACTACTAATGTATATGTACCTGCTGTAGCTGGGAAAGTAGCATCTACCATAGATCCACTTCCAGTCATCGGACTACCCATTACGGAAGGACTAAATGTTACTGGATCTGGAGAACCATCCCAATTAATTCCATAACCCCCTGGGTTATTAACACTATAAGATATATCCGACACGTTAGCCGTACATAAAAGACATGGACCTGTAATAGTCATACCATCGGATGCATCAGTTACATTAACCACAACTTCACCAGAGAAATCACAATCAGAAAAACTTGTCCCTTCTACTCGGATCAGAAAGCTGCCTTGATTATTATAGGATACGACAGCAGTGCCATCTGTATTTTGAATTAGACTTGCACTTCCAGGAGCCGTATAGACAATTGTACTGTTATCTACTGAAGTAGGAACAATGTTCCCACTGAGTACTGATAGTGAAAGATCTGTAGTTGCACCTGCACATATATCTAAGCCACCTGCTACAACAATTTCTGCTACTGGCCTCATACATGTAAGCATGTTGACATCAGTAGTAATACCGTTAGGTGCAGTTACCAGCACATAAGGCATGACATTGTTGTAAGCGAAACCAGTAACTTCATAGATACTCGGATTAGCCGTAGTCGGCTGCACCACGTAACCATTAGGAATAGGTGTCAAAGGACTTAGACTAAGAAACAAATTGGATGCACTGCTAAGTGTCCATGCTTCTCCAGCTGCACTACCAGTGATTCTAATCCTAAATTCTACGACATCGTCGTCCAATGCAGGATCACAACCACAGATATAAGAAACCTGTGCTTGTAAGGTACAGAAGCTTATCAGCATGAAAGCCAATAGCATTGTGTAACTTTTGTTGATCTGTGTAAGAAATGGTCTAATCATAATTCTTAAAATATTTGTGTATTCGTTTATGCTCAAAAAAGGAATTTGTGGTTTTGATACACCAAACCCTTTTACATCGTCGTACTAAGACCAAGATTTATTCCAAAAAGACCTTCACATTAGGACTAATAATAATATGAAATCATATTAGTTTTTTGATTAATGTATATATGATTAGTATGTAGATACTTAGTTATTATATCTAATTTATTTAATATTTAAGTAAATCGATCTTTTTCTATGATTATGATAAACACACGCAACGATCGTCTATATAAACGGGTATATCGAATAAGTAATCACTCAATAGATTTAACATGAAAAAGCCACATATATCAACTCTTTTATTCCTAATAATTTTTGCAATTGGAAGTCATTCATCTGCTCAAAACTGCTCTATCAGAGATGTGATCGCTGAGGCACATATGTGTGATTCATTAGGTTTATTTTTGGTTGATATATCATTTAATTATAGTAATATAGGTACTCAAGGCTTTGAGATTAGGGGTAATGGCACTTCATATGGTAGTTATAATTATGGTCAAGATTTCTATACAATTGGCCCATTGGAAGGAGATTGCAGCACATTATATGAATTTGTAGTCATAGATAATTCTAATCCCAATTGTAACTCCTCCACAGAACTTAGTAAAGTTATATGCTGTGATAATGAGTGCAGCATTAGAGATATAGAGATAGATTCTATCCTATGTAATGACAATGGCACTTACGGATTCTTGTTAGATTTCATTCATGAAGGGACAACGCAAGAAGCTTTTGTCGTATATACAGAAAGTGGGACTGTAGGAAGATACCTATACTCTGATCTCCCTATTAGTATAGATACATTCTACCCTCGCAATGAAGAATATGACATCATAATAATCTGTGATAATACTTTTCAAAATTGCTGCGCAGAATTTGAATTTCTCTCACCGGAGTGTGATAACACATCATGTAATATATTTAACCTTTTCGCAGAAGTCTACCCATGCGACTCCTTAGGCGTATATTATGTTGACTTCGAATTTGACGTCACTAATCCTGAGTCCAGCGGCTTTGTTGTTAGAGGAAATGATACCGTTTTCGGAGAATTCGATTATGGAGAGACTTTCTATTCTATTGGACCATTCGATAGTTGTGATGAGATTAATGAGATTGTGGTCATTGATACCGACAATGAAAACTGTATGCAAGCCATAGGTGTACCATTACCAGATTGTTGTGATGAAAGTCATGACTGCAGATTATATGACTTGCAGATTCTCAGTTTTAAATATGACAACAACGGGAACTTGACTGTTGTAATTGATTTTCTCTTTGAACAAACAGGACAAGATTCATATGATATATTTATTAATGGAGAATTTAACTCATATAACTCATACAATCAAATTCCTACACCTATCCTGATAAACGCTGAAGACATCACTGACAGGATGGTGATCAAGATATGCAACAATGATGATACTGATTGTTGTGCAGAAATTGTTTTAGAACTTGAAAGTGAAATAGATTGCCAATTAGATTCACTTAATGTACTACAGACAGAATGTATCGATGGTGTGTACTATTATGTGATTAACTTCGAGTACGATTTAAGGCTTTCTTTTACTCCGATGACCTTAAGGGGTAATGGTAATATATATGGAGGATATACCTATGATGATTTCCCGATTACCTTAGGGCCTTTAGATATAGATGATGTAATTAATGAGTTAGTATTCATAATAGGAGAAGATGGAGACTGTACAATAGATATACCATTAGAGCCATCATGTGCTCTTATTAATGCTAATACAGATATATCCTCAGACAACATAGATATCAAAATTATGGAGCGTCATAATCAGATTACAAGTATCTTAATGGACAAGACTGAGGCCGTCATTTATAATCTAAGTGGACAGGTTATTAATCAAACAACATTTCTATCAGACACACAATTACCAATCACTAATTTAACTAATGGTATCTATATACTCCATTATAATAATGGTACATCTTATGGCAATCGGAAATTTGTTGTAGCTAATTAGGCCTATATTTATTAATATTCTATGACAATACTATTAGGATTTCAATTAAGCATATTAGCACAAAATAATCTACATTTATCCTATTATATCAGAAGTTAAAATGGGAAAAGAAAAAGGTATTTCGCTTAATTGGGATGATTTTAAGAAATTGGGGAATCCAGATAATGCACCCGAAGAGAAGGACAACACTATGACTCAAAAAAAGGATCATTTCATTGCAAAGTCTTCAATAAGAATACATCTTATAAAAAAAGGTAAAGGTGGCAAACCTGTGTCCATTATCAGAGGATTAGAAATGACAAATGCTCTTATGAAAGAACTGGAAAAAGAACTTAAATCTTATTGTGGTGTGGGTGGTACTCAGAAGAATGGAGAGATCATGATACAGGGAGACAAGAGAGATAAGATAATGGAATACCTTAAGAAAAAAGGAGCCTCTGATATCAAGAAGTCAGGTGGATAAAGTGTATCGGATATGATTGATGTTTCAATATATCACTCTGCTACTTATAGATCTTAACCTCTTGTTTTGATTTGTTTTGGAGTGCACGATACATGCCTTCACAATTAAACGGCATCGAAATATTACCTTTCCTATCTATAGAAATTACGCCACCATCACCTCCTAATGCTGTAAGTGTGTGCAAAATAGCTTCATTACTAGCTTGCTCTAAAGACATTCCCTTATACTCCATTAAGGCAGATATATCGTAGGCCGTTACTCCTCTCATGAAGTACTCCCCGCTGCCAGTGCATGAAATGGCACAAGTCTTATTATTAGCATAGGTTCCAGCACCTATAAGAGCAGAGTCCCCTATTCTTCCGTATTTCTTGTTAGTCATACCACCCGTGGAAGTGCCTGCTGCAAGATTTCCATTTTTGTCTAATGCAACTGCACCTACAGTACCTAAGTTCTTAGGTTTCTTCTCAGTGTGATCTAATTGAAAACTATTAGTATCCTTAATTTTTTGCCATTGATCATATCTCTGTTGGCTGAAGAAGTACTCTTCTTTCTCTTCAGAAATACCATGCAGTCTTCCGAATTGCAGGGCGCCTTCGCCTACAAGCAGAACGTGATCAGACTCTGTCAGAACCTTATGTGCCAGAGCTATAGGGTTCTTAACACCTGGCACAGCCGCAATTGCGCCGGCATGTAATGTATTGCCTTCCATGATGCTTGCATCCATCTCATGCTTACCCTGAGCGTTGAACACACTACCCTTTCCTGCATTGAATAAAGGACAGTTTTCTAATGATATAATAGCTTGCTCTACAGCTTGCAAAGCTGTACCTCCCTTTTCTAATATTTGATATCCAGATTCTATCGCTTCCTTCAGCGCAGCCTTATAAGCCTGCTCTTTTTCTTCAGTCATGAGTGATCTGAGAATTGTTCCTGCCCCTCCATGAACGGCAATACCATAATTGTATTCTTTCATATCTTAGCTATTGATAATGTCTAATATGTCCTTACCGTAATCTTGACTCTTCTTCTGACCGATTCCATCTACCGTTAGTAACTCAGCTATGTCCTTGGGTTTGGCTGCTGCTATTTGCTTAAGTGTCTTATCATGCATAATGACGAATGATGGTACAGACTTAGATTTAGCTAACTCCGTTCTCCATAACCTTAATCGCTTGTAGACCAACTTATCCATATCGCTTAAGTCATATTCTACATTTGTCACGACAACTTTTTTCTTGGCTTTCTCTCCTACTTTTTCGTACTCTGATAATTGCACTTGTTTTCCTTCTTTTAGGATAGCCATGGATAATGGCGTAAGCTTAAGTCGAGATCTGTCAGAAAAATCCAGTTGAATAATTCCTTGATTAATCATTTGGGTGATGTACTGCATCCAGTGGACATAAGGCACCATTCGACCAGCGCCGAAGGTTTTCACCTTATCTAACCCTTTGCTAATCACTTCCTGACGAGCAGAGCCTCTGAGTAGGTCTACCAGTAATGTTATATTTAGAGTTTCATGTGTTCTGATAATCGCAGATATGGCCATCTGTGCATATTGTGTTCCATCTATGAACTTTGGAGGATGGAGACAATTGTCACAATGATCACATGCTTCATTTTTATACTCGCCGAAATAATTGAGGACAATATTAGTTCTACAATTACTGCTATTGGCATATGTCCACATACGGTCTAGCTTTGCTCTTTGCACTTCTTTAAATGAGTCGGCACTAGGGCTCTCTTCTATAAATTTTTGAAGATTCAGAAAATCTCCCCAACTAAAAAACAATAATGCTTCTGCTGGATCCCCATCACGACCAGCTCTTCCTATTTCTTGATAATAGGCTTCGAGATTCTTGGGCATAGAATAATGAATAACCCATCTAATATTGGGTTTATCTATACCCATCCCAAATGCAATTGTAGCACATACTATATCTATATCATCTTCGGAGAATCGTTTCTGTACTAACTGACGCTCGATGCCTTCCATACCTGCATGGTAGTATGCAGAATTATATCCAAGATCTTTTAATTTTCTAGATACTGTCTCTGTATTCTTTCTACTTAGACAATAGACGATCCCAGCTTTACCTTTACGCTGCGTGACCCAATTAATAATCTGTTGTATACGTTTCTGTCCTGGTCGAGCTTCTACTGATATATTCTCCCGCTCAAAACTGCTGATGTAAGTTTCTGCAGAAGCTATACCGAGTTGTTTTTTGATATCATTTTGAGTTGCAGCATCTGCTGTAGCTGTCAGTGCTATCAATGGTGCATTTGGGAATGTTGTTTTTAAAACTTTTAAGGCGACATAATCTGGACGGAAGTCATTTCCCCATACGGATACACAGTGTGCCTCATCTATTGCGATCAGAGAGATATCTAAATTCTGCAAATAATTCACAAATCCGTCAGAGACTATCTTCTCTGGAGAGACATAGAGGAGCTTAAGCGTCCCATCCTGTATAGATCTATGTATGCTGTTTTTCTCTTCACTTGGAATGTTACTATGTAGTGCATAAGCCTCGACTCCTAATTGCTGAAGAGATGATACCTGATCATTCATTAACGCTATTAATGGTGATACGACTAAGGCAATACCATTACTAACAATTGCCGGCAACTGATAACATATGGACTTACCGCCACCTGTAGGCATAATCACTAAGGAATCATTACCTGCTAATAGATCTGTGATTACAGATTCTTGATTCTTTCGGAATTGGCTGTAGCCGAATACATCTTTGAGTGTCTCGTGGATATTGGACATATCATAAATGTAGGACTATGTACAGAATAGGAAGCTATATATTGATTATAAATTATGTACAAAAAAAGTAACCAGTCAATAATCTTCTGCAACTTAATCCAACTCCACAAACTCCCACTCAATAACAGCCACCTCCATATCATGATGCAATATCAAAATAGAATCAGCGATTCCATGCGTAGGAAACTGACTATGATAGTCTGTATCAGAAGTAATACCAGAACCTAATAAATGTATTCCCTCAGCTGTCGTATACTCGTAAGTTGACCGTTTCTGCCCCAAGTCTCCAGCTATATGTATGACTTGGACTCCTCTCTCTTGAACCTTCGTTAACATAGGATATATGATATCATCATATTTCTGATTAGGTGCCAGGTCAAATAATACACCAGGACCACCACCGTTGGATATGGTAAACATATTGGTATTTGGATCAGATCTTTCCCATACGATGTGATGTGTCATCACGATCAGATGAGTAGATTGCTGTATGGTATCACAGACTTCTGTTATCAGTTGCAATTGTTCTCTGACCGAAGTCGTGTCATATGTCCCACTATGACCGAATGTTGTATTTAAAACCAAATAGGTTACGCTATCCGTATATGAGCTATAGAATGAAGGACGCTTTGTAGCATTCGTTATATAATCTGTATTGCCATTACGCATATCATGATTACCCCATGTCCAGTGAGTCCTATCACTACTTAAATCAAATATATCATCCAAATAATCAGGCGTAGAAATTTCCTGCGTGGTCTCTGAGCAAACATCACCACCCAATAATATCTGATCGTAGATACTATAGTCCATCGCTTCTAACCTCTGATCTATATGTGTAGGATCTTCATAGATGTGGCCTAAGAATATATAATCTCTCATACCATCATCGGGTATAGGATTTTCTATGACCTCTTTATCACAACTTGTGATGATTGATAATATCAGCAAGGCTAAGAATACAATTCTAAAATTTGAAAGAATGATTTCTATTCGAGTCGTATTCAAGAGATCGTATTATGAATATTTACAAGTACTAATCGATCTTAAGCACCTCCAAGAAAGCTTTCTGAGGAACCTGAACAGAACCTATCTGACGCATCTTTTTCTTACCTTTCTTCTGCTTTTCTAATAGCTTTCGCTTACGTGTGATATCACCACCATAACACTTAGCGGTTACATCTTTTCTGAGTGCCGAGATGGTTTCTCTGGCGATTACCTTCTGACCTATAGCAGCTTGTATGGCAATTAAGAATTGTTGTCTTGGGAGTAAGTCCTTCAGACGCTTACATATTTTTCTACCGAATGCTTCAGCCTTAGTTCTATGTACTAATGATGACATGGCATCTACAGAATCACCATTGAGTTTTATATCTAACTTAACGAGATCTGATGCTCTATAATCTATAGTGATGTAATCAAAGGAAGCATAACCACGGCTTATTGATTTTAATTTATCATAGAAATCAAAAACGATCTCCGCTAATGGCAATTCGAATGTCAGCTCTACTCTATCAGTTGTCAGATAATTCTGCTTAGTAAGTACACCTCTTTTCTCCATACATAGACTCATAATACTACCTATAAATTCAGGCATTGTAATAATCTGTGCACGGATATATGGCTCTTCTACCCTTTCTATCTTGGTCGGATCAGGGAGGTCATTAGGTGTATTGATATTCAGCTCTACACCTTTTTTAGTATAAGCATAGTAGGATACATTGGGAACTGTGGTGATGACTTCTTGGTCGTACTCTCTACTCAGCCTCTCTTGTACAATTTCTAAGTGTAACATACCAAGGAATCCCACTCTAAACCCAAACCCTAATGCTACAGATGATTCTGGCTCGTATACTAATGCAGCATCATTAAGCTGCAGCTTCTCTAAGCTGTCTCGGAGATCTTCGAAATCATCATTATCTATGGGATATAATCCAGCAAATACCATCGGCTTTACTTCTTCGAATCCCTTTATACTATCTGCACAAGGATTCTCTACAGAGGTAATCGTATCACCGACTTTGATTTCTTTACTTTCCTTTATGCCTGTGATTATGTAACCTACATTTCCAGCTTGCAATTCTTTCTTAGGCTCCATATTGAGCTTTAGAACTCCGATCTCATCTGCGTTATATTCTTTACCTGTATTAAAGAACCTAACTTTCTCACCACTCTTAATGACTCCATTCACAACCTTAAAGTAAGCTACCACTCCTCTAAATGGATTAAATAATGAATCAAATATCAGCGCCTGCAATGGTTCCGTAGAAAGTCCTACAGGCTTAGGAACCTTCTCTATAATAGCTGTCAGAATATTCTGCACACCCACGCCAGTCTTACCACTCGCGTGTATGATTTCTTCTAATTCTACGCCTAACAGGTCTATAATCTGATCTGACACTTCGTCTATCATAGCACTTTCCATATCTACCTTATTAAGAATAGGAATGATCTCCAGATCATGTTCTAATGCTAAGTAGAGATTAGATATCGTCTGTGCCTGTATGCCTTGACTGGCATCTATTAGCAGCAATGCACCTTCACATGCGGCTATGGACCTCGATACTTCGTAAGAAAAGTCTACGTGTCCAGGGGTGTCTATAAGATTGAGGTTATACTTCTTCCCATCTGTATGTGTGTAATCCAGCTGTATGGCATGACTCTTAATGGTAATGCCACGTTCTCTTTCTAAGTCCATGTCATCTAATGCCTGATTCTGCATATCTCTTTCTGATATCGTCTTAGTAAATTCTAATAATCTATCAGAAAGTGTACTCTTCCCATGATCAATATGGGCAATGACACAAAAATTTCTTATTTCACTCATATGCCGCAAAGATAAGGTAATAATGCTTAGTCATCGAGCAGATTTGTGTTAGAAATAATTTGTGAGATTTATACTAAAATGATGACCGATTATATAACTATTTGAAGCTTATAATTCGAATATAACGCCGCTATCCTTAGCTTCTTCATACTTATCCTTGTCAAAAGCATATAACTTAGCTGGTCGATGGGCTACATTTTTCTGCATCTCATGCTTGGTATCCAGAATATTCATATTGAGAATCTTCTTACGGAAATTACGCTTGTCCATGTCTGTCTCAAGCACTGCTTCATATAACTTCTGTAACTCCGTGAGCGTGAACTGCTTAGGCAATAACTCAAAGCCAATTGGTCTGAATTTTACATCTCTTTGTAATTTACTCAGGCAAGTATGCATAATCTTATAATGATCAAATGCTAATGACTCTATAGATCTAACCTCCTTCCAAGCTACTTGCTCTGCAAATGATGCTGCACGAATGTCTACATCTTCAATATTGATCAAGGAATAGTAGGCTACTGTAATAACCCTACCTTTCGGATGTCTGTCGACTTTTCCAAATGTAAATACCTGCTCTAAAAAGAGGTCTCGTACCCCCGTCAGCTGATCTAATACTCTAAATGCAGCGTCTCTTAAATCTTCCGTAGGCTTAACGATATCACCAGGTAAGGCCCATTGCCCTGCAAATGGCTCTTCGGCTCTCTTAATGAGTAATACCTTTAGATGGTCTTTATCAAAACCAAATATGATATTATCGACTGAGAATGCTGTCTTGTACGATTCGTTCTGAAAAGGCATTAAGTCTTATTAGCTTTGATAAAAATATAAATAATTGTACAAATGGAAGTAAATCTTATTAGTGATACTGTAACTAAACCAACTAAAGGTATGCGACAACACATGATCGATGCCGAAGTAGGTGATGATGTATTCGGAGAAGACCCTACTGTTAATGCCCTCCAGAGTCGATTAGCCTCCATGTTTTCTCATGAAGCAGCGTTATTTTGTCCCTCAGGAACAATGACTAATCAGATAGCTATTAAGCTCCACACAAAACCATTAGATGAGATGATATGTGAGTATACTTCTCATGTATATCAATATGAAACCGCAGGATACAGTTATAATTCGGGAATAGGTGTCAATCTGCTGCATGGCAAATATGGCAAGCTCACTCCTGAACTGATCGATGGGGCAGTCAAACCAGTCTACGATTGGTTGCCGATTAGTAAATTAGTCGTGGTAGAAAATAGTACCAACAAAGGAGGTGGTAATTACTATACCCTACAAGAACTCAGAGCTATTAGAGCCTGCTGTGATAAGCATAATCTTAAGTTACATTTAGACGGAGCTCGATTATTTAATGTACTGGTAGAGACTGGAGATCAGAGTGAGGATATAGGGACTCTCTTTGATAGTGTGTCTATATGCTTGTCTAAAGGCTTAGGTGCTCCTGTAGGATCTGTGCTTATCGGAGATACAGAAAGTATAACACAAGCCAGAAGATATCGAAAGGTTATGGGTGGTGGCATGAGACAAGCTGGCATCATTGCTAACGGATGTATGTACGCCTTAGACAATCATATAGATCGACTTAAGGATGACAACCAGAAGGCAAAAGATATCGGGCAGTTATTAGCATCATTAGATTACGTAGAAAGTGTCAATCCTGTGATGACTAACATCGTCATATTTACACTAAAGGAACATACAGCTGTAGATTGTGTCGCAGCACTAAAGAATAAGAATATTATTGCATCAGCTTTTGGTCCTCAACAGGTTCGATTTGTAACACACTTAGACTTTACAGATGAGATGATGGAATACTTAGTTGCTACATTAGAAGAATTAAAGATTTAGATCTTTTTGATGTTTACCATAATTTTCTTTAACTCAGATAATTACCGTTTCATTACGCTCAAATTATGCGAAAATATTCTGTTCCATTATAATTAGTAAATGATATTAAATATCTGTTAATGGCATAGGTGATAGTGAGACTCATTCTGATTATGTTATAAATTGTAATATGCTCGACTCCAAATCTATAATTTACATACTTTTAATAGCTGTCATATCACTAAGTTCATGCAGTAGAAAATTCTATTATCAGGAGGCCTACCTATCTGATGAAAATAGCGAATACACCGATGGCTTAGATGAAAATATCACAGACAATCCAATAGAGGATGTCATTATAAAAACAAGATATTCTGGCGATGCCTTCCAATATATTGTATTTGAAATAGATATCGATAATCGATCTGCAGAAGATCTTCTACTCTCTATAGATGACATTACTTTTGCCATGCAAGAAGACAGAGATGGTTATACTTACGATCTTAAGCCCTTAGATAAGTCTCTGATCATAGCTGACCTAAAAAACGAACAACGCAGTGTCAAATCAGAAAGAAAAACACAAAATGTATTGAATGCAGTTGGCGTTGGCGCTTCTCTTCTAAGTATATTCCTAACCCCTGGTGCAGATGCTGTTAACACTGCGATATATGCCACTGACGCTACTGTAGGTATATTAGAAACCGATAGAGCTTACAGATTAGTAGAGGGAGATATCGATGATCAGATTCTATATATTGGAGAATGGGTATTAGGTGATGAATTAATTAAGGCGGGTGAGAATATATCCTTCGATCTTCTATTTGATCGTCGACTGACAGATGCTCAGGCTACTATGATAATCGATAATAATCAGATACAATATGATTGCTCATATACGCTTAGGGTTATAGAAGGTAATATGAGATAGTTTATTTTTTTAAATCCTAATTCCAAGGACCTGCCCGAGTAACATTAATGAAATTTGATTCTTGGACTGGCAATGCAGAATTGACATATCGATATAATCCACCACCACCACCTACCCATAATCGACCTTCCCGATCTTCAAAGATTGCCTGTACAGCTTTCACTCCGAGACCTTGCTCCTGACTGTAGTTGGTAAGTAAATTTTCGGCTCCCTCTGCCAGGGACAAATCGTAGCGATAGACACCATATCCTTCTGAGCTAAACCAGACATTCCTTTCACTGTCCTCATAGATAACACAAACCTCATTATTACCGATGCTATTAGTCTTCGAATAGTTAGTAAATGTATCACCATCATAACGACTGACTCCACCATATCTTGTTCCGAACCACATGTCTTCATTGCTATCTTCCATTATATTATCCACACTATCATCTGTCAGGCCGTCAGCTGTCGTATACTGTGTGAATGAATGACCATCATACTTATAGGCACCATAACCATTTGTACTAAACCATATATTGCCTTTGCTATCTTCGGTGATAGACCACGTCGTCCCCTTTGTGATAAATTCACCTTTGACTTCCTCAGGAAAGGGAAGCTTAAAAGACTGCCATTGGTTATCACTAAATCGAAAAATTTCTGAAACAGATCCTGCCCAGATCACACCTTTACTATCTGCGAAGACACTCCAGAATCTTTGACTTTTAAAATATTGATGATCAGAAAAATTAGTAAATCGATTGTATATTTCTTCAGTGCTGGAACAATCATATTTTACAATACCTTGGTGGCAAACCATATATTCTGATCTAAGTCTTCTGTAATTCCAGTAATTTGTTGACCATGAAACCCTTCAGAATTTGCGAAATAAGAAATGCTATCTCCATTGTAATAAGCGACTCCATCACCATTAGTACCTAACCATAGATTCCCACCTTTGTCCTGATGAATGTTTCTTATATATTCTGAGATTTGTGGATCGGAGACAGTAGTGATATCAGCTTTTGGAGTTATGGAACTTCTTACTAATGATAAATTAGACTGATCTGAATTATTGCATGAAGCTATGTATAGTATCGAGAATGTTAAAACATAAATTCTTATAATTTGCATATTTATTCTTGTATTCAAATAGATAAATCAGAATTCAATTTTTGAAATTATAGATATTCGATTTCTTTCTCAGAACTATCAGAAATCCCAAGCTCATTCCTTGACCTAACTATAATAATATCTTTAAAAAAGTTATGCAATAGTATAAGAGAAAAAACACTTAAGTATAAAAAGTAAAAATCTAATTTTCCGATTAAATAAGCTTTATATAATTTTGATAACCTTTCAAAAAAATAAGCTAATCCAATGAGTAACGCTACCCATGATATGATTTTCAACTTCTTGTATTCACCTCTTCTAAGGAGAAAGAAACCTTGTGTAAGGTTATGGATACAATAAGACAAAACTAAAAAAAGGGTAATAGCAATTACAATAGAGATTCTTATCATATCTATAACATCATCTTTTATTGGAATCCTCATGATAACACTAAATACAACTTTAAGGACAATACACGATATATAAATTCTAATAATAGCCTCTACTCATTTAATTGGATAGAACTTATCAAGCTTAGACATATTTCATAATAATTGTTTCTTTTTCCTAATTATAATTTAGCTAATTGAAACCCATGGTTTACTCCCCAGAAAACAGATAATACCCCCAAGGCTGCATCTCAATTTTCTGATCCATGTTCCAGCTTATTTGATCACCCGAAATAACTTCTTTTTCATTCACAATGAGCCCCTCATTTGCCACAAATTCTTGGATCTTATCTGATAGATTAAAAACCCCGATGACCTTATCTCCATCCTTCTCTCTCTTAAAAGCATAGATATCATCATGCTCTAACAACTTCACTAATTCTCCACCATGCTCACCATTCCAGAGAGCTTGATTATCATGCTTGAGCTTCAGTAATTTAGCATAGAAGTCTGAGTAAGCATAATCTTTAAAGCCGATCGTATCCTTCTCAAAGAATTCTAATCTATGCCTAAGAGGCTCTTCCTGTCCTCCATAGATTAGAGGCATCCCATCAAAGGTTGCTGTGAAAGCCGCCATTGTCTTATGAGCATCTCCCATCCTATCTATGGCAGTTCCCGCCCATGTATTCTCATCATGATTAGATGTGAAATGAATATGTATTCCTTTCTGATAAGTGGCTCTATTCTTAGTCATCCATTCGTCTATATCCTTAGCTTGCTTTTCTCCTTTAGAGATATCATTAATTAAGTGATGGAAGCTCCAGCCGTAATCTGCATGGTAGGTATTATTATTTCTATGACTAGGTACTTCTGATTCTGCCAATAGAAAAATATCGTTCTTACTGGAAACAAGAGCTGGTGTCACTTGATCCCAAAAATCTTGTGGGATACCATGTGCCACATCGACTCGGAATCCATCGATATCAGCTTCATCTAACCAAAACTGCATCGAGCTAATCATCTCCTTTCTCATCTCTTGATTCTCATAATTGAGATCTGCGACATCTGTCCATCCCCAGGATTTTCCCGTGTTATAATCTATGGGATCTATGATATTACCATCTGCATCTTGAGTGTACCACTCTGGATGCTCCGTTATCCATGGATTATCCCAACCTGTATGATTAGGCACCCAGTCTATAATAACTTTCATTCCAAGTGTATGAGCTAAATCTACTAAGTCTTTAAAGTCTTGCATGGTTCCAAATTCGGGATTGACCGCTTTGTAATCAGCTACAGAATATGGGGATCCCAGGTACTTTTTACGTTCTTCTTCATCTTCTATATCCTCAACATTAAGATCACCCTTAGCCTTACGATTTTTCATACTGATCGGATGTATTGGCATTAGCCATAAGATATCTACACCCATCTTATCTAGCCTTGGAAGATGCTTTCCCAATGTCGCAAAATCACCCTTATCTGTGTACTGCCTGACATTGACCTCATATATATTAGCATTGTGAGCCCATGTAGGAAGAGATAATGTGCCATCTGGACTTAGGACACTTTGAGTTGAGGTTTCTACCTGCTCTGTCTGTTCAGTCTTGACGTCAGTCTTGCAAGAGAAGATAGTACATATCCATAGAAACAATAATAATCGTAATTTCATATTTTGATTGTTTGAGACTAATCTAAGGTTTCTCAGAAATAATCAGTAATAATGAGTAAAATAAATGAGACGACACGATAATATCAACGTCTCAATATAAATAGCATATTATGAATAGACTTGTACGACAATTACTTTTCATGTTTGGTCCTCTAATATTGAGGCAGGTAACGAAGGCATGGAAAAACAAAGATCGCAAGCAACAATGGAATACCCCAGACAATCAGCAGCAGCAACTACCTAAAAGAGAAAGAGCAAGAAGAAATCGACCTGTAGAGGTCATAGAAGTAGAACCTAAGCTATCGGAAGAAGAGAAAAATTTTAAGCTGGAAGAGGATGATATCATGTTAGATAAGGACGACCTTAAGTACACCAAATCTTCTAAAGTAGATCAGATCATAGAAGAAGAAAACCTATTGGATACGGATGGAGATAAGTACTTCGAGTAGGTAGGATAATTATCCAATGTCAAAGCAGCCCCCACAAGAACATAAACTTAAGATAGAAAGAACAGCCCATTATTACACGCTGGGTCATAATATCAATGAAGCTTCTCACATCTGGATACTCATCCACGGGTACGGACAACTGGCTTCTCGAATGATTAGAAAGTTTGACCTCTTAGACTTAACAAAGCATTTTTTCATAGCACCAGAAGCGATATCCAAACATTATGTCAAGCGTACCCCGAATATTGTCGGTGCCACATGGATGACCAAGGAGCATCGATTAGATGAGATAGATGACTACCTAAACTATCTCAATCAACTCATAGATCCAATCATCGACAACCTATCAGAAAGCCAAACAATTAACATATTAGGATTCTCACAAGGCACTTCTACGATGTGGCGATGGATAGATGCAAGAAAACCACAACTGTCTTGTATCATTAATTGGGCAGGAGAGTTTCCGCCAGAGTTAGATTATAATAAAATGTCTCCTTACCTAAAGAACATTCCTCACAAATATTTTTGCGTCGGCAACAACGACGAATACCTAAGCCAAGAACAAAAAGACAAACTCCAATTCTTTGTCAAAGAGAATAGTATGGACTTTAACTTTAAGTTTTTTGAAGGGACGCATGTTGTGGATCAGGAAACTTTTGGGGAGATATTAAGGGAGATTGAGTGAGTGAAATACTTCAATAACACCTCCATTGAAGTGAAGCCAAATTATTTTATTTTATATTTTTTTAGCTGCTGCTCAGATATGAGAATAAACAAATTATATCAGGTTTATCTTTTGTTAGTTAAGGATGTTCAGAAGTAAGCCAATCTGCTTACACTCAGTTTTTTTAAATATTGAAAAATACATCAATACTCAGTAATTGGTTAAATACAGCCTATAAGGAGGCACGTACTTATCAGATTTGTCATGATTTTTGTAAAAATCCTGCCAAATCCCCTCAGAATTTATATCATAATCCCTGCAATTCTTGCAGGGCTACACATAATGTAATCCCCCTGGGATTATAACTTCTTACTTATGAATAACCCTAAAGATTTTCAGAAGTAAGCAAATGGCGCAATAGGGGCCAAATCTTTATAGCCCAGAACATAAGTTCTGGGTAAAAGAAATAGTAGGGAAGCAATTTGGCAATACAGAATGGTGGTGCAAACAAACAAGATGACAAATGTATTATTGTAATGATGGAACTTCGACAACCTTAGGAGGTGGGCGAGCTGACAAAAAATTATGACAAATTGGGTAAATGCGTTATCTCGTTATATTGCAAATTCAGTCAATTATCAGACATAGTAAATTTTAAATAATAACACAAGTAATTGAATTAACGGGAGTTATAGTGTATCTGAACATACCTATCTATCATCAAATCCCTGTCATTCCTAAACATGTAAAATCTGTGATTCCTTCCTATGTAATATTATGGCTTATGGCTTATGGCTTATGGCTTATGGCTTATGGCTTATGGCTTACACTAAATTAAGAGAAACATAACTGAGTTCCTACCAATTATTAGCCTGTACAATCAGCTCCGATATATCATAGACCATAACATCATCCTCTTTACCTTGTGACTTTACACCATCATTCATCATAAGGATACAGTATGGGCAATTAGCTGCGATGATGTCTGGCTTTTCAGATAGTAGCTCTTCTACCCTTTCGATATTGACTTTAGTATCTGTGCTGCTTTCTTCTTCTTCCTTAAATACTTGAGCTCCGCCTGCGCCACAGCAGAATCCATTCTTTCTATTGCGAGGTGCTTCCTTGATATCAGCGTCTAACTTATTGAGAACATTACGTGGTGCTTCATAGATATCATTGATACGACCGAGGTAACATGAGTCGTGATAAGCAATCTTCTTACCAGCGAAGGCACCGCCATCTATTGATATCTTACCCTCGTCTAATAATGTCTGTATGAGTTGCGTGTGATGTACCACATCATAATTACCTCCCAGTTCTGGGTATTCATTTTTTAGTGTATTAAAGCAGTGTGGACATGCTGTGACGATCTTATTGACGTTATACATCTTCATTGTCTCGATGTTCTGTAGTGCCATCATTTGGAATATAAACTCATTACCTGCACGTCTCGCTGGATCACCTGTACATGACTCTTCATTCCCCAGGACGGCATACTTGATACCTGCATGATGGAGGATCTTAGCTAATGATTGCGTGATTTTCTGAGCACGTGGATCAAAACTACCAGCACAACCTACCCAAAATAGAATCTCTGGTTCGGTTTCCATTCCCGCATATTCTGCTAGCGTATATACTTTCACACTTTGATATTTAGTAATTTATAAATATTATAATCATTACTCTGCGTCATCTAAGGACTGTGCCCACTCTATTCTTTCATTAGGCATCTGCCATACGGCCCCTGTATTTTCCAGACTTGTAAACATAGGAGTCCAATCTCCAGGACCTGCAGAGTCCGTCAATATCCTATACCTTCTTAATTCTAATATCGGCTCTAACGGATCGATCATCACTGGACAAGCTTCCACACACGCATTACAGGTCGTACAAGCGAACAGCTCCTCATCTGATATATAGTCAAATAACGACTTCCCATCATCATAATCTGTGGCATCATATTTCTTATCCTTAATCGCATCAGCTACTTCTGTGGTACGATCTCTGACATCCATAAGTATCTTACGTGGGGACAATTTCTTCCCAGTAACATTAGCAGGACAGACGGAAGTGCACCTACCGCATTCTGTACATGTGTATGCATCGAGAATATTTTTCCAACTTAATCCAAAGATATCTTTCACACCAAAATCTGGCAGCTCTTCTGTCATATCTACTTCTGCTTCTGCTCCTTCTGTCAGCCCCATCATTGATTTGACTTCATTCATTATAGCAGGCATATTATTGATTTCGCCTCTTGACTTAAGCTTGCTGAAATATACATTAGGAAAAGCTAATAAGATATGTAGATGCTTAGATAATGGAAGGTACAATAAGAACCCAAAGACTACTAATATGTGTATCCACCAACCGACTCTTTCTAAAATCACTAATGTACCTTCTGACATCCCAGAGAAAAAGATACTTCCAAATATGGAACTCAATACAAGATTGCCAGTGTCAGGATAATGGGTAGGATCGATGGATTGCAAGATGCCATCTGTACCATTCATGGTGAATATTGCGAGAATCAAAACGATCTCTGCATATAGAATATTATTAGCGTCTAACTTAGGCCAGCCATTTAATTCTGACATCACCAGTCTTGGTACCTTAAATAAGTTACGCCTAGCTAAGAATATAATCGTTGCGATTAATGCCCCTAAGGACAAGAACTCTATCGTATTAATAATTAGAGTGTAGAGTCCACCTAAGGTAGATGCAAATATTCTATGCTTTCCGAATATTCCATCTGTTATAATCTCTATCAACTCAATCTGAGTAAACAAGAAAGCTACATAAATAAATAAGTGAAGCACTGCAGAAGTTATTCTCTTAAACATCTTCTTCTGGCCGAATGCAACTAAAAGAACATTCTTCCATCTTGTACCAGAATCACCACTTATCTCTTCATCCTTTCCTAATCTGATGGATCTATATATATGCCTATATGACTTAAATGCAAAGTATCCTACTGCCAGTAATAATATGATGAATAGAATCTGCTGTAACATATATGATTATAGATTATATCATAAATGTACTGAATTGATTTTTTAGAATAGATATAATACTATTTAAGATTAAGAATGTCCCGTATATTTTGCCCTAATTCTCCAATCTCTTCGTTAAAAATACTCGCGGTAGCTAAGGCTATCCCTGCGTTTTTCGCCTTGAACTTGAAAAATTAATTTCAAAATCTAATGGGACATCTTCAACTTTAAATAGTATAAAAGCTTCTTTACTTTGAGTATAGAATACGGTATAACTAAGTGCTTCCCCTTGCAATTCCACAAGCAATATTAAGATGATATTAGATATATCTAAATCAAAGTCTTAATTAATAGTAAACTTTTTCTCTATCCCACCTACAGAACTACCACCTACATAAATTAAAAAATCACCAGATTCTACGATATAATTTCCCTCATTATTGTAGAAACCTAACTCATCTTCAGATAGCGTAATCTCTATAGTTTTACTTTCTCCAGCGGCTAATTCTACTAACTGAAAACCCTTAAGTTCTCTGACTGGTCTGGTGACAGATGCAAAAACATCTTGCATGTATAACTGAGCGACCTCCTTACCTTTTGTATCACTTGTATTGGTTATAGTAGCACTGACTTTGACAGTCTTGTCCACACTGTAACTATTCATCACAGTTACATCAGAATAATCAAAAGTAGAATAACTCAATCCGTGCCCAAATGCATACAGTGGATCATTAGTCTCATCTGTATAATGCGACCAAAACACTAAGTCCTTAGGACCTGGACGACCAGTACTCATATGATTGTAATACACAGGAACTTGTCCGACACTTCTTGGGAAACTCATAGGCAGCTTACCACTTGGGTTATACTTTCCGTACAACACATCTACAATGGCATGACCTGCCTCTGAACCTAATTGCCAAGCATTTACAATACTCGGAATATTAGAATCCGCCCATGTCAGTGCCAGAGGTCTACCCGTCATGACAACTAAGACTATATTTTTATTAACTGCATATACGGCCTCTAATAGTTCCTGCTGATTACCAGGCAATCCTATATTAGCTCTGCTCCGACCTTCTCCAGAATGGTATCCATGTTCTCCGAGAACCATAATAACTTTCTCTGATGTCTTAGCAAGATTAATCGCTTCTTGGAATTGGCTTTCATCAGAATTATTAATCTCTAATTCACGTATGAATTCTTCCTTTCCTACACTTACTTCAGTACCTACTGCATACTTATAATTCACACCTTCGGCATCGAGGGCTTCTAAGAATGAGACTGCACTATTGTCTTCAGATCCTATTCGCCAGTTACCTAATGGCCCATTCTTATCTGCAGCTAAGTCCCCGATTACTGCAAGACCTTTCTGAGAAGTACTGAGTGGTAATGCCTTATCTTCATTCTTAAGCAGGACGATAGATTTCTTTGCCATGTCTCTGGCTGCCGCCTTATGATCTGTATGATATATGAGAGTAGATTCTTTTTTAGAGCTACAGTACTTATATGGATCATCAAATAACCCCAAGTCTTCTTTGATTTTCAATATTCTTCTGACTGCGTCATCTATATACTCCATTTGTACATAGCCCTTTCTGACAGCTTCTGCAAGATAATTGACGTAGGCATAAGATTCCATATCCATATCGGAACCTGCATTAGCGGCTATGATTGCGGCATCTCTCTTATCCTTAGCATATCTATGATCTATCATCTCCATCGTGGATCCCCAATCTGATATAACAAATCCTTCAAAGCCCCACTTATCTTTTAGGATATCTCTTTGCAGAAATTTATCTCCAGTTGCAGGGATTCCATTTAGAGAATTAAATGAATTCATGACCGTACATATTCCGGCGTCTACACATGCTTTGAACGGAGGTAGGATGACATTGTATAATGTAGTGAGGCTGACTTCTGCCGTATTGTAGTCTTTACCTGACTCAGCAAATCCATAACCTGCGAAGTGCTTAGCACATGCCGCTATCGTGTTGTCATCGGATAAATCGTCACCTTGAAAACCTCTTACTCGAGCGACTGCAACCTGACTTCCCAAATAGGTATCCTCACCAGCACCTTCCATGACTCTACCCCATCTAGCATCTCTTGAGATATCGACCATAGGTGCAAATGTCCAATTGATTCCTCTTGCGGATGCTTCTATTGCGGCTACTCTTGCGGACTTTTCTATGGCTTCCAGATCCCAACTCGCAGCTTCTGCTAGTGGAATCGGCGAGAGTGTCTTATGTCCATGTATTACGTCAAATCCAAACAATAGTGGAATTCCTAATCTCGATTCATTAACGACCGTTTCTTGTAATTTTCTCACATTTTCAGCTCCAGCTACATTGAGAACTGCACCTACCTTACCTGACTTTAGATGATCGTATTTCATCTTAGAATCACCTCCACTGGGTGCAGGGCCAGTAGCATCCCAGAATCCGTTGTATTGATTCATCTGACCTACTTTCTCTTCTAATGTCATCTGAGACAAAAAGCTTTCTACTTTTGATTCTTTATTCTTGGACACCGTGATGTCTTTTTTCTGTGCACAACTTGATTGTATCATCATGAGACTGATAATACCTACTACAAAACATACCTTTCTAAACTGAAACATGAAATTTTTATTTCTTCTGATTATGAAAAATATACGTAAGACAAAATAACGACAACAATGATTCCTAATCCGACTTGTCGTACATACTTATATGGTTCAATGTCTACTTGTTCTGTATACGGCAAGACGAATGCTTCCTTTCGAGGCTTCATAGCACCGATAGCTAACATGATAATTACATTCATCACAAATAGGATAGCCATGACATGCAGAAAGTGAGGATAATTGTCTTCTCCGAAATAACCCTTCAGACCGAATTGACTAATACTATATAGAACTGCGCCTAAAATTATTGCCACTTTCGCAGCTAATGCTGGCACATACTTAGTAAGATAACCTACGACAATGATTGTCAAAATCGGAATACTATAACAACCATTCACTTCTTGTAAATAACCAAATAATCCATCTGGAGCTTTGGCAATCAATGGTGCAATAATCATTGCGAATACAGCTAAACCTAAACCAAATCTCTTACCTACTTTTATAACTGTAGATTCGTCTGCCTCTTTATTAAAATGCTCTTTGTAGATATCTAATCCGAATAACGTGACTGAACTATTAAGAGCACTGTTAAATGAACTCAATATGGCTCCAAAAAGTACTGCAGCAAAAAATCCAACTAATCCTACCGGCAATACGGTCTTGACCAATTTAGGATATGCTTGATCAGGAATCTCTAAGTCCCCTTTGAAAATATAAAATGCAATCATACCTGGCACAACAAGGATTAATGGACCTAATATCTTAAAGAACGCCGCTAATAACAAACCCTTCTGACCTTCCTTAAGATCTCTGGCCGCTAATGCTCTCTGTATTATCGCCTGGTTAGTACCCCAATAAAAAAGCTGCACTAACATCATACCTGTGAATATGGTAGAAAACGGAACTGATGCGTCAGAACCACCAATTGCATCAAATTTTTCTGGTGCATTGTTATATAAATTTGTGATCCCGGTCATGATAGATCCATCCCCGATGTATAATAATCCAAATATGGGTATCATAATACCTCCAATAAGTAATCCTACTGCATTGATACTATCCGAGACAGCTACAGATTTCAGTCCGCCAAATATTGCATATATGGATCCTATAATACCTAATGTCCATACACATATCCACAAAGCCACATCATGAGATATCCCAAATGCTTCTGGCACCTCGAACATGGTAATCAATGCCAGTGATCCAGAATACAATACAATAGGTAGAAGTATAATCGCATAACCAGAAAGGAAAAGAGCTGTCGCTATGGTCTTGGTGGTCGTATCGTACCTGACTTCTAAGAACTGTGGAATGGTTGTGAGGCCACCTTTAAGATACCGAGGTAATAAGAAGAGAGCTGTGACAACCATTGCTATGGCAGCTAATGTCTCCCAGCACATCACTAATATACCTTCTGTATAAGCCTGACCATTAAGCCCAACTATCTGCTCAGTAGACAGATTAGTCAATAATAGTGATCCTGCAATCACTCCTGCTGTCAGACTACGACCTCCTAAAAAATATCCTTCAGCTGTAGATTTGGTCTTTCTAGAAAGCCAATAGGTGATCCCAGCAACTGATATCGTAATTATCAGAAATATTATAAATGCCATAGTCAGATAGGTTGTTTAGAATAAAAGTATGGAGCAATATAGTTATTAAGCTCGATTATTAGGATATCAACGAGAGGGTTTTTGTATTTTATACAATATCTATTATTCTGCACTAATTATACTGCATAGAAACACCTTAAAATAATCTCTCCATAACTAATTGTTAATAAGCTCATAAGTGGGCTCTATAAATAGTTATGCCCCTTGATTTGTAATATACTCGTATCGTCGATTACAATACACCTCATCCTATTTCTTAAGCATCTACTTAAGGAATCCTGTGACAGATCGACTGCTTTTAGAACTTTTATTAATTAATCAAACAACAATTTATTATGAGAATGATGTCCATGCTTTTATTGACATTTTGTCTTCAGTTTTCTATCGCTCAGAAAAATACTGATACAAAAGGTCCCATTACAACTATGGAATTTAACACGACAGAGTTTTACTTCGGTACAGTTGTCGAAGGTGAGAAAATCCAGAACGTTTTTACATTTACTAACACAGGTGACGAACCCTTAATTATTATAAATGCAAAAGGCTCTTGTGGCTGTACTGTTCCAAGGTTTCCGAAGGATCCAATATTACCAGGAGAGTCTGCTAACTTATTGGTGCAATTTGATTCTAAAAACAAAGGAAAAGTTGGCGGTGCTAAACAATCTAAAAGAGTCACCATCACTGCAAATACCGAAACACCTAATACTTATCTTACTATAAAAGGAAGTGTAGAAAAGAAAGCAGCTGACGATAGTGTCGGACAAGATTACGGAGATTTTGATATAAATGCTGATGCTGTAATTATATATCCTAATCCCACACAAAATGAGATCAATCTTAAGCTTAATGACTACATAGGCAAATCAGTTCAAGTAGAGATATATGATAACTCAGGTAAGCTGGTCCATCAAAAGAAAATTAGTAAAGTAGAAGCGTCAGGACACACAATAGACGTCAGTCAATTGCAGTACGGAAATCATACGATGTCTATTAACATAGAAGGTAAAAATAGAATCGCTAAGCAATTTGTCAGAGTCGGAGGAGAATAGATTCTTCCTATATTAACGATTAAGAAAAAGCCGTGCAATTAACTATTGTATGGCATTTTTCATTTAAGAAATATAGTTTCTAAAATTTCCAATTTACAGTGTAAATTTGCTGCCAATCATTAATAGCATCTGTAAGAATATGGACTTTCCTACCATTATAGAAAAACCGAAAGTGAGCATCTCACCTGAGATACTCCAAGAACTCAAAAGCCAAATACATGAACAGGGACAGGTCGTGGTGCATTGTATTCAGAAGACCGAATCCCCAACTCTTATAAGAATATGGCCTACGACACATCTTTATGATCAGCATTCTGCGCATGTCTCTGACTTAGTACATGCAGAAAACATCACATACTTCCCTGACTGGAAAGCGATCCCTCATGGAGAGAATTATTTCACACTTATCTTTTCTGGATTGCCTGACTCTTGTATCATCTTTGATCTATTAGAGCATTGTGACAATCAATCCGGAGCATTTAGAGTCAATAGCATCGTGAGAACTCAGAGCGATGTCTATTATGTGGAGGTATAGTATAATTAGATCTACTACAAACAAAAAAAGGAAGACTACTCATAAGAGAGGCCTTCCTTTGTTATCCTTGCAATGTAATTACAAGCAAAAGGGTTTATTGTAACTTTACAAAATTGATTGTTCTCAATTAGCCTAATCGGGTTAATGACTTGGCTTTATATTTTTATAATTGTTGTTTGAGTATGGGATTGTGTTAGAATGCAACTCCTACAGACATTGATAATCTGTTAGCACTCTTGCCATATCTGAACTTGTCATATCCTAATGAGAACCCATCTACAATACTTGTAAACTTATTCACATACTTAAGATCAAAGTGGAATATGCCTGCATTGTATCCAAGTAAACCCTGGAATCCAAAATCCATAGACTTAGAAGTATCTCTATAATCTTCCATAGAAGCTAATTCAGAATTTTGATCTACTTTGATATCCACAACTGGACCTAATCCAAATTTGAAGTTCTTGAAATTAACTCCTGCGTTAAAAGGAATCTCTACAAAGTAATACGTCTCTCTGTAAACTCCAGGATTGTCACTATTAGACTTATATCCATTCACATAAAAGTCCGCCCCAAATGTTGTTGCTAAAATTTCAGTTTGCAAAAACAATGGACCGAGATCATTATGAGCCATAAATCCTATAGAAGTCACCGCCGTACTACCGACATATTCTAGGTCATATACAATGTAATCAGACTGTGGGATTACTTCTATTTTGGCGCTCTTTTGAGCGACACTACCGTAAGCTACTTTAACACCTACGTTCCACTGAGCACTAAGCGAGACGCTTAATAAAAAACACCCAATGGCAAAAACTAAATTTTTCATTCTATCTATCTTAAAAAAATCAGGTTAAATTGTAAAACATTATCAATAGGTAGACAGTAATAATTAGATATACACTAACTCAAATGATAATAACAAAGAGAAGTGTCAACCAACTTCCAGTTTTCTTAACATTTCGGTAATAATTAGTATGTATTAACTGGTATTTATTGTAATTAATAATAATAAACCGTTTTAATTACATTCAAAAAAGTATATCTTTGCGCCTCTTAATTAAGAATATCATGTCAAGAATTTGTCAACTAACAGGGAAGAGACCAATAACTGGTAACAATGTGTCTCACTCTAAGCGTAGAACAAGAAGAAGGTTTCTACCAAATCTTATTACCAAAAAATTCTACATTCCTGAGATAGATAAGTCAGTAAGTCTTAAGATTACGACTTCAGCACTTAGAAATATCAATAAGTTAGGTGTATACGAATACCTAAAGAGACAAGAGCGAGCAGGCTTTGACATCGGAATAGAACTCAAAAAATAATCACAATGGCTAAGAAGTCTAAAGGAAATCGAATACAGGTTATATTAGAATGTACAGAGCATAAAGCAACTGGACAAGCTGGTACTTCTCGTTATGTAACGCAGAAGAATAGAAAAAACACTCCTGATAGAATGGAACTTAAGAAGTTCAATCCGATACTCAACAAATATACTATTCACAAAGAAATCAAATAATTATGGCTAAAGTCAGTAAGAATGCAAGAGTTGCTCAGAGAGCAGCAAATGCCGGATCAGGTAGAGATTTTGTCAAAGTTGTAAAAAGTGTAAAAGACCCTGCAACAGGTAAGTATACCTACAAGGAGCTCATGATACACAAGGATAAAGTGAAGGAATTCTTCGCTGATAAGAAGTAAGCAATATTTAAGAAAAATCTACAAAAGGCAAGGTAATTAACTTTGCCTTTTTTTATGTCTTGTATGTATGCATAACGGGACATAACTGCTTCCTAAGGATAGATAAGATATACATAATGGAGGTATCATACCTCGTTTACACTATAAGGCATGAGCATATTCAAAAAGTATTTCACTAAAGAAAAAGAAGAAGATCTCAATAAAGGCTTAGAGAAAACTAAGAAGAGCATCTTCGGAAAAATTGCCACGGCAGTAGCTGGAAAGTCAAAGGTAGATGAATCGTTCTTAGACGAATTAGAAGGCATCCTTATAGAATCGGATGTCGGATTAGATACCACAGTCAAAATCATAGAAAAGCTCGAAACCAAAGTATCTGAGGAAAAATATATCAATACTGGTGAACTTAATCAATTACTGCAGGGTGTAATTATAGAAATCCTTACTGAGAACAAGACCGAGGATGTAGAGGACTTCGTATACGATGAGATCCACTGGCCTTACATCATTCTTGTAGTCGGAGTTAATGGGGTCGGTAAGACAACAACGATAGGAAAACTTACACATCAGTATGTCAAAAAAGGCAAGAAGGTTGTTCTCGGAGCCGGAGATACATTCCGTGCTGCTGCCGTAGATCAGCTGGGAATATGGGCAGAGAGAAGTGGCGCTGAGTTCTACAACAAAGGCATGAATACAGATCCCGCAGCCGTAGCTTATGAGACAGTACAGTATGCTATAAATAATGACTGTCACGTATGCATCATAGATACCGCAGGTCGGTTACATACTAAGAAGCACCTCATGACAGAGTTAACTAAGATTAAGAACTCCATCAATAAAAAGGCTCCAGGAGCTCCACATGAGGTTATGCTAGTGTTAGATGCTACCACAGGTCAGAATGCTGTCGAGCAGGCTAAGGCATTTACAGCCGCAACAGATGTGACATCTCTGGCTATGACTAAGCTGGATGGCTCTGCTAAAGGTGGTGTTGTGTTGAGTATTTCTGATCAATTCAAAATTCCGATCAAATACATAGGGGTCGGAGAAGGTATTGAGCAATTACAGGTTTTCAATAAAAAGAAATTTGTCGAGTCATTATTTACCGATTAAGAGCAGGAACTGGTGACTTTGTCGCATTAAAACTAATTATAATATATAATCGACTTACTTATTTGAACAAATTCTAAATAATTGTCATTTAAGTGGTATCTTAAGATATGGAGCTGTCGCTTACTTAAATTTGTAGTAATTATTTCTAAGAGAGACAATTACAACTTTAAGGAATAACTTTAGAGTTCTTATAATCTGATAATCATTATATTACTAAATACGTACCCATGAAAAAGATGCACATTGTACTTATGCTTGCGATCATCACAGGAGTAGCAATCATAATATACGGATCTAAAGATGTGTCTACCTACGCAAGTTTTGCAGATGCAACTCAGAATACTGGCAGTGTGAAGATTTCAGGTCAGTTAGACCTTGAGCATGACGTTGTGTATGATATAGAGAAAGATGCTAATTCATTTAGCTTCTACATGAAGGATGGAGATAATGTAAGTAAGAAGGTCATTCTCAATAAGCCAAAGCCTCAAGACTTCGAACGAGCAGAGTCGGTGGTTGTGACAGGTAAGATGCAAGAAGATACATTCATGGCAAGTGAAATACTCATGAAGTGTCCATCGAAGTATAAAGACGAAGAAATTAGAATCAGAGCAGAAATTTAATCCCCCAAATTGGAAGAAAACGTTCAATATATAGGAGAGACCTTATGGCCTGGCCAAGTAGGTCATGTATTCATCTTACTATCTTTTCTCAGTATTCTATTAGCTGCATTCAGCTCATATAAGCAGAGTAAATTAATCGACACCACCGATTTCTCATGGAGATCTATTGCTAGATTCTCATTTGGATTGCACTCAGTCAGTGTGTTCGGAGTGATCGCTATATTGTTCTACATCATGCTCGGTAAGCACTATGAGTATGGGTATGCATTCGATCATGTGTCTGACGATCTACCATGGAAATATATATTCTCAGCATTCTGGGAAGGACAAGAAGGATCATTTCTCCTCTGGATGTTTTGGCACGTTATCTTAGGAGTTGTCATTATAATGACGGCTAAGAAATGGGAAAGTCCCGTGATGTTTTTCTTAGCATTGATACAAGCTGTGATTGCATCTATGCTCTTAGGGTTACATATAGAAATCGGAGACTTTTCGTATAAATTAGGTAGCAACCCGACATTGCTACTGCGTGATGTATTCAATGCACCAATATTTCAAAATGCAAATTATCTCGTGAACATAAAGGGCGGTGGTCTCAATCCGTTGCTTCAGAATTATTGGATGACAATCCATCCACCCACATTATTCTTAGGGTTTGCAAGTATGACCATACCGTTTGCATTTGCAGGTGCAGGATTACTGACTAAGCAATACAAAGCTTGGCTTAAGCCTGCACTTAAGTGGTCGTTATTCTCAGCTGGCATCCTTGGCATTGGTATATTAATGGGTGGCGCATGGGCATATGAAGCGCTTACATTTGGCGGATATTGGGCATGGGATCCGGTGGAGAATATGTCTCTGGTACCATGGATAGTACTTGTGGCTGGTATACATACTAACCTCATTGCTAATGCCACAGGTAGGGCTATCGCAAGTACATATATCTATTATTGCTTAAGTTTTGTTTTGATACTCTACTCTACTTACTTGACAAGGAGTGGAATCTTAGGGGATACATCAGCACATGCTTTTACAGAGATGGGTCTGGAGCCTCAGCTTATATTTATGGTTGCAGCATTTGCTATACTGAGTACTGTACTTTACTTCAGCAGATCTAAGTCCATTCCTAAAATAGAAAAAGAAGAAGCAATCGTATCTCGAGAGTTTTGGATGTTTATAGGAGCATTGGTGTTGTTCTTTAGTGCATTGATTATTACAATGTCTACATCACTTCCAGTGCTTAATGCTATAGTCAATATTTTCGATCCAGGATTTGTAGGTACAGTTATAGAAGATCCGATTCCACACTTTAACAAGTTTCAGATATGGGTCGCTGTCTTAGTTACGGTCTTGTCTGGAAAATCAATCTATCTAAGATTCAAGGATAGAAAATGGAAGTCGACACGCATGAGTCAATTTGCGGTGAAGACCATTATCTTCTTAGCGATAGCAGGCGTACTGACATATCTCACCAGCCTCTGGATAGATTACTTCCATTGGAAATATACATTACTGACAGTGGCGTGCTACTTCGGAGTGGTTTCTAATTTTGGATTATTAATATCAGATTATAAGGCTAACTCTACGATGGTCGGATCGGTCTGTTCTCATGCGGGATTTGCCATTATGATCATAGGAACTATCGCAAGTGGGCTTAATGAGGAAACGATTACATCTAATCCGTTTGCAATGAGAGATCTCATGCCTGATGAGGGATTGCAGACAGCTATCACCTTATTAGAAAAAAAGCCTTTCTATGTAAATGATTACTGGATCACATGGGAAGATGATAGCACAGAATCATTTACAAAGACATTCAAATTTAAGTTTGAAGAAGAGGATTCCTTAAGTGGAAACAAAGGAGAGAGTTTCTATGTCTACCCTAACCTGCTATACTCCAGTGATCTGACTAAGGTGGCTGCATTTAATCCAGATACTAAGCATTATATAGACAGAGATATATTCGTACATATCGCTGGATTACCAGGTGCTCAGTTAGATGTAGAAAATGCTAAGGCACTCGAAGATTCTCTTGTCTACAATCAATATATTGCTAAATTAGGTGATACCATTGCTCTTAACAAGACAACCAACGCCACCGTCGACTATATCAATTTCCAACCAAGACATGAGGATTATATCAAAACAGACAGTGACCTGGGATTAGCTGTAGGACTGAAGTTCATGGACGAGACAGCGACCTATATTAAAACGGCTGAGGCAGTCATAGGACTAAAGGAAAACATGCTGTACCAATATCCGTCTGTAATCAATGAGTTAGGACTTAAAATAAAATTAGACGAGACGACTTTTGACAATTTCTTTACACAAGAAAACAAGCTAAGTTATCAAGATTACAGTGTTAGCAATGGTGATATCGTTGATTTTGTAGATCAACAATTTACCTTAGAAGGATTCGATGATAACATTACCAATAGCAATTATAAAAAGGAAGAAGGAGATATCGCTATCAAAGCAAATCTCTCTTACATGTCCAATGGAACTAAAAAATATCTCAATCCGATCTATGTCATTAGAGGCAATAGACCATTCAGCATAAAGGATTATGATCCTGCCATCGGAATACATACAAGAGTATCACAGATTAACCCTGCAGACGAGAAATTTGTTATCCAGTTTGCTCAAGACAACAGAGCAACTAACGAGATTATTTTGCAAATAGCACAGGACGTACCGAGAAATGATCTCGTAGTTATCTCAGCAAAAATATTCCCAGGCATTAATTTATTTTGGTTAGGGAGTATCATGATGATGCTTGGCTTCTTTATATCTCTATCGAGAAGGTATAAGTCTAAGTATGGCGCATAAGGTTAAAGTCACCGCTATCGGTGCTGGAAATATATCATGGCATCTAACTCAGGCACTCAGCAAGATAGGTTGTGAGATAGTAGAAGTCTACAGTCGCAAAAAATCCAACGCCAGAAGGTTAGCCTCACACTACAACTGTGCTGCCACAGATAGATTAGAAAAGATCAATATGGAATCAGAACTCTATCTGGTAATGGTATCAGATGATGCAATCCGTAGTGTGGTCAGTGAACTTCCGACATTTCACGAGAAACAATTCTTAGCACATACTTCTGGCTCGGAGAAAAGTACAGTCTTAAGTCTCAGAGCAATTAACTACGGGTGCTTCTACCCACTCCAATCATTTAAGGAAAAACAAGAAATGGATCTATCTAAGATTCCATTCCTAATCTATGGAAGCAGTCCAGCGACTACAAGATTCCTCAGAATGCTAGCCAGGAAAATTTCCTCTAAAGTATCGGAGATAAACGATCATGAAAGATTGCAATATCACCTCTCAGCCGTATTTATAAACAATTTCACTAATCACTTAGCATGTATTTCTTCTCAATATCTCAAAGACAACCAACTCGATCCTAAGATAATGAAGCCGATCATGGAATCAACGTTCCAAAAGATCTTAAATAAAAAACCATGCGATAATCAGACAGGGCCTGCAGTAAGAGGAGATGTCAAGTTACAGAAAAAACATATTGTATTACTGCAAGAACATCCAGAATGGAAGAGCATATACAAGTCAATTTCTAAAAGCATAAGCAAGCAATATGAGAGTCCTAAGTGAATGGTCATATAAGCAACTCAGAGTAAGTGTCTTGTTTATGAATGAGAAATACATTCTGAAAGTGGAAGATCAGTTATGCGAGCAGACCTATAAGTTCAGAGATGGACAAGTCGATAACGTCGAGCATCTCCAACAACAACTAACAAATGATTTCTATGATAGATGTCTACAACAGTTAGCGCAGATGAGACAAGATGCGGATGCTATTATGCAACCTGAGGATAACGAAGAAGATTTTATAGAGATCATATAGTTAAATTTCTATGAAGTATATCGTATATATATTCTTCCGATTTCTTGTGTCTTTATTTTCACTTGTCCCCTTTCCTGTTCTCTATTTCATTTCAGATATCTTAAGATTCTTACTTAAGCATATTCTGAGATATAGATCACAAGTGATCAAGAAAAATATTGCGTATTGCTTCCCGAACCTATCAGAAAAGAAGAGATTAGAAATATACAATGATTTCTACAAGAACTTTGTAGACGTTATTCTGGAATCTATTAAGGGTCTAAGCTCAGATCCTGTTAAACTACAGAACAGATACGTCCTAAAAAATCCTGAAATTCTTACAGAGCACAATAAGAATAATCAGTCTGTTATTTTATTTAGTCAGCATTACAATAACTGGGAATGGGGATCTATTACGCTTGGCCTACAGACATCACATCACATCATAGGCATCATTAAGACCATCAGTAACGGCTATATTAATCAATACATGAAAGAAGGTCGTACAGGGAATAACGTCTCAGTATGTGCAGCAGAGGATACATCTAAGCTATTCAAAGCTCATGACGGTGTTACTAAAGGCATTGTATTCATTGCTGACCAGATGCCATATCGTAAGGGCAAACATTACAACATTGACTTCTTTGGAAGATCTACTGACTTTCATAAGGGAGGTGCCATATTCGCTTGTGCTGCTAACTACCCAGCCTTTAGCATAGATATATATCGAGTAGCTCGTGGTAGATACGAACTGGAACTGATAGAATTACATCCGTCCCCTATAGAGATAGGACCTGAATCGCTGACGAGCTTATATGTGCAGAACTTAGAAAGACTGATCAGACATAATCCTTCTAATTGGTTGTGGTCTCATAAGAGATTCAAGAAAGTAATTGAATATTGAGGTATTCTTAGCCGATAGAATAAGTCGGCTTCACACCAAAATCTTATCTTTACAATAAACATCATAAACATGCTAAAAGCAATTTCTCCTATCGATGGAAGGTATACCAAAAAAACAGAATCTCTATCAGAGTATTTTTCTGAATATGCACTGATCAAATATAGAGTCAAAATAGAAGTAGAATACCTGATTGCTTTATCAAAAGCTGATATTCCGCAGTTATCAAAGCTTAAGGATCATCAATCCGAAATAGAGAATATATATACTTCCTTCTCAGAACAAGATGCAGAATCTATTAAGAAAATAGAAAGTGTTACCAATCATGATGTGAAGGCAGTAGAGTACCACATTAAAGAAAAGATGAAAGCGATCGGCTTAGAAGAATACCAAGAGTTCGTACATATTGCATTGACTTCTCAAGATATCAATAACACGTCCTTCCCATTAATGATTAGAGACTTCCTTGCGGATGTATTCTACCCAGCAATTAATGATCTCATAGATAATCTAAGTACTCTTGCGGAACAGTACAAAGGCATTCCGTTATTAGCCAGAACACATGGCCAAGCTGCAAGTCCCACAACCGTAGGAAAAGAAATTTTAGTTTATGTAGAAAGATTGCAAGATCAATTTGCTCTATTGCAAAAACTACCTATCAAAGCAAAGTTCGGTGGTGCCACTGGGAACTTTAATGCACATAAAGTTACATTTCCAAATATAGACTGGAGAGATTTTGCAGATGATTTTGTGACGTCATTAGGATTAGTAAGGTCTCATCACACGACGCAGATTGCTCATTATGATCACATCGCAGCGATATGTCATAATATTAGCCGAATGAATACATTGCTCATAGATATGGCGAGAGACTTCTGGACATATATCAGTATGGATTACTTTAAGCAAAAAGTGGTCGCTAATGAAGTAGGATCTTCTGCCATGCCCCATAAAGTGAATCCTATAGATTTCGAAAATGCGGAAGGTAATTTCGGCATGGCAAATGCAAGCTTAGAATTCTTAGCCAGAAAGCTCCCAATATCCAGATTACAGAGAGATCTGACAGATAGCACCGTACTGAGAAACATCGGAGTGCCTATGGCTCATACGATCATTGCGTTAACTTCACTTCAGAAAGGACTATCTAAAGTAGAGCTTAATGAGAAACAATTACATCAAGACTTAGACAATAACTGGGCAGTTGTCTCTGAAGCAATACAGAATATACTGCGCAGAGAATCCTATCCTAAACCATATGAAGCGCTTAAGTCACTCACAAGAGGTAATGCCACCATTACCCAAGATAGTTTACATAGCTTTATTAATGATCTCAAAGTATCTGATAAGATAAAGGAAGAAATGAAAGCGATTACGCCTCATAATTATGTTGGGTATTTTTAATAACTTTTTACAGGGACAGTTTCCGATAATTAGCGTCAATATGATTGTAAGTTAGATCAAAAACAAACCCAGTATATTTTGATAACATTAAAATAAAAGGTCTCACCGGACCTGAGTTATCAAGGTGTCGGCAATTTTATCACATATATCCACTAATTCTTGGGACACTGCCCCAAGAATTCAAGCTATTTTAACCATGAGTCAATTCTTAGGACGCTGTCCCAAAAAATTGAAAAGTGACTCCATAACTTCTAAAATTATTAAGAAGTTATCCTACTCTCATATTGTAGATCTTATCAAAGTAGATGATACACTCAAAAGGAATTTCTATGAAATAGAATGCATAAAAGGTACTTGAAGTGTCAGGGAATTAAAAAGAAAAATCGGAAACTTATATTATGAGCGAAGTGTCCTGTCACAAGATCCGAGTAATCTATCTCTCTCAACACAAAGAAAATGCAGAGCTGATTGCAACTCAAATATTTTCGAACTTGACTAAACTGATAATTATCGTTATTTTTACGACAAATAGACGGAGTATGTCGATAGCACAATTCAATTCAAAACTATTAGATACAGTCGAACTTCTCAAGTTATCAAGGAAAGGCATAACCATTGGCCTTTTTGAAGAAATCGTAAAATCGAGTTCCTACACATTAAAAGAATGGAGTAAATTTCTACACCTAACAGAGAGGACGATCCAGCGATATAAGAAAGAGAAAAGGAAATTTGAACCACTCCAATCAGAAAGAATAATAGAGATCACAAAGCTTAATTTTAAGGGGAAAGAAGTATTTGGCTCTAAGGTTAATTTTGAAGAGTGGATGAATTCAAAGATCATAGCCTTAGGAAATGTTAGACCTATCGAATTATTAGATAGTAGCTTTGGGATAGATTTAATAATGGATGAATTAGGCAGAATAGAACACGGAATTCTGGCATGATCGTATTTAGACTTACTAAAGGATTATACAAAGATGAGTTAAGCGGTAAAGGGGCTGAGATTAATGGTGGTAGGTGGAACAATAAAGGCAGGGAAGTAATATATACAGCAGAAAGTAGAGCTTTGTGTACAACTGAAATCGCAGTCCATACCCCTTTAGGTATTGTACCTTCTAATTATTACTTGCAGAGTATTAAATTACCCAAAGCAAAAATAATAGAAATTACCATCAATGAATTAGAAAAGGATTGGCGAAATTTCCCTCATGAAATCTCAACCAAATTAATCGGTGATCAATTTATAGCAAAGAATAAGTATCTAATATTGAAAGTGCCTTCTGCAGTTGTACAAGATGAACATAATTACTTGATAAATCCATTGCATCAAGAATACGCAAAGGTTAAATTAATCAAAGTTGAAAAGTTTGAATTTGACAAAAGGCTATTTTCAAAGTGAATAAATAAGTCCAAAATAAGCGCCATACACAAAACGGTTAGATCATTTCGAATTGGAACTCTATATTTGGATAATCTGTTTTATTAGTATGGTAAATTTTACTTGAGAAACGTAACAACAACATCATGATCAGCAATATATTAAAAACTCTATTCAAATCTGGAAAAGCAGCAACCGAATCTGTAGGAAAATCAATGGACTTTATCGATGATGTCTTAGAGAAAGAGGTGATTGTCGGTACTGTGGAGAACCTTAAGGAATCGTCTGGAAAAGTGGTCGAAAAAGCAGGCACATTGTATCAGAAAACTAAAGACTTGATAGAAGACAAATCCAGCGATCTATCCGATACCATGCTTGATTCATCTGAGACCCTAAAGAATGTCATGAAAGAAGGTGAAGACTTTGTCAAGAAAATTATCGGTAACGAAGAAGAGTGATCTTTGACGATGGTCTGATATAAAAAAAGACCCTCATTGAGGGTCTTATATCATAGGAATTTAATTTGCAGTGTTATTTATGCAACGGGTTCTTGCATTTCTTCTTTAAGTAAAATTAGATTTTCCAACTCTTTGTTAATTTTCCACCTTTGTGCTTCTAATAACGTTCTAAGAATTTCATTTTCGTTACACGCTGTGATAACTTCGTCGTAATCTTCTAATAGTTTTGTGCAACCTCTTTCTATTTCATTTACAATTGCATCTACAGAATCATCTACATTATTAATCTTTATATCTATAAATATCCTATGGATATCACCTAAGATACTGGTTTTAACTTCTGGATCTCCTCCTAACTTTACACTTTCCATTTCTAAATCCTTATGGAAATTATGGCGTTCTTTAGAGTACTTGTCCATCCAACGCTTCATAACCGGATTAGCAGTGGCATTATAGATTTCTTTGTAACCTTTTTCTGCATCTTGTAATCTGATAATTAATTCCTGAAGTGCACTTTTCATTTTCTCTTTACTCATGACAATTTTGTTTATGTTATATAATATTATTTCTACATTGACTGCTTATAAACTTAAGCAGTTACGATCACCTAAGTTAATTTAGAATTATTTTGTTCGACAGGGTCAGAAAAAAAAAGCCACATTGTATAACTATTACAATGTGGCTTAGAAAAGTATTTCTATATATGGACTACTTAGCTCCCATGAAAGGATATCGGTAATCTGTAGGAGCATTAAAAGTTTCCTTGATTGTTCGTGGTGACAACCATCTATATAAATTAAGGATGGATCCTGCTTTGTCATTTGTGCCAGAAGCTCTAGCTCCTCCGAATGGCTGTTGCCCTACGACTGCTCCTGTTGGCTTATCATTGATGTAGAAATTACCTGCTGCATACTGTAGAGCATCACTCATCATTTTTATATCATATCTATCAGTAGCAAAGATGGCTCCTGTTAGCGAGTAAGGTGATGTCTTATCGACTGTCTCCAGAACTTGCTCTAATTCGTCATCTTTATAGACATAGACTGTCAGCACAGGACCAAAGATTTCCTCTTTCATAGTCTTAAAGTCAGGCTTCTTAGCTACGATTACTGTAGGCTCTATGAAGTATCCTACTTTCTTATTGTATCCACCGCCTACTATGATATCGGCTTGCTTAGATTTCTTAGCGTAGTCAATATACTTTGCGATTTTATCAAATGCTTTTTCGTCTATAACTGCATTGACAAAATTTCTAAAATCATCTGGTGCACCTATCTTAAATGACTTGACATCTTTCACTAATAATTTCTTAACCTCAGGCCACATTGACTTAGGGATGTATGCTCTGGATGCAGCACTACACTTCTGGCCCTGAAACTCAAATGCACCTCTACTCATAGCCGTAGCAACTTGCGCTGCATTAGCAGAAGGATGTGCTACGATAAAGTCTTTACCTCCAGTCTCTCCTACTATACGTGGATAAGACTTATACTTACTTATATTATTTCCGATTGTTTTCCATAACGTCTTGAATACACCCGTACTTCCTGTAAAATGTAATCCTGCAAAATCAGGATGATTAAATACAACATCTCCAGCCTCGGGTCCATCCGCAAAGACTAAATTAATCACACCATCTGGTAGCCCTGCTTCCTTAAATACTTTCATTATGAAGTGTGCAGAATATATCTGTGCATCCGATGGCTTCCACACGATAGTATTACCGAGCATCGCAGGCGCAGCACACAAGTTAGCAGCTATAGATGTAAAATTAAATGGTGTCAATGCAAATACGAAGCCTTCTAACGGTCTGTACTCTAACCTATTCCATACACCTGGTACACTCTCTGGCTGCTGATGATAGATCTCTGTCATATATTCTACATTGTATCTGAAGAAATCCGCCAACTCACATACGGCGTCGATTTCGGCTTGCCAGATATTCTTAGACTGAGCTAACATGGTTGCCGCATTAAACTCTGCTCTCATAGGTCCACACAGCAAATCAGCGGCTCTAAGAAAGATAGCAGCTCTATCTTGCCACGGCGTAGCTGCCCACTTTTCCTTAGCTTCCAATGCAGCATCTATTGCAGCTGCGACATGAGTTTTATTTCCTTGTGTGTAAGTCCCGATGACTTTCTTATGATTATGAGGAGAAGTTAGTTTAGCCGTCTTTTTAGAGAAAACTTCTTTGCCTCCGATCACCATTGGAATTTTAATCTTTTTACCACTCAGCTTTTTTAGAGCCGCTTTGACTTCTTTTCTTTCTTCACTTCCAGGTGCATAAGTGAGACAAGTCTCATTAGTAGCTACTGGTACTTGGAATATAGCATTTGACATACTGATTTATATATTTTTTTATAATTGACTAATAATATTTCTTCTTAATATCGTTGTATATATTCTCTGGCACAAATGTGTGCACATCGCCTTTTCCTTTTATGATTTCTCGGACGATGGTACTACTGACATGGCCGTACTCAGGTTTAGCTATATAGAATACGGTCTCTAATCCATCGCCGATTATTGTATTAAGTTGAGAAATCGTCTTTTCGTAATCAAAATCTGATGCATTTCTGAGTCCTCTGATGAGATAATTTGCATTGACAGATTTGGCATAATTGACGGTAAGGCCTTCGTACTGACCTATCTCTACATTATCCCACTGGTCGACAACTTGCTGTAACCAATCGACCCGCTGATCTATATCAAACAAGTATTTCTTCTGAGTATTCTGACCGACAGCAACTATAATCTTATCAAATAAGCCAACTGCTCTTTTGATAATGTCTACATGACCCAATGTAATAGGATCAAATGAACCAGGGAATAGTGCAATGTTCATATTTCTATACGTTCTTAATAGTTGTAAAAGTATGTTTTTTAATATCATTATATGCATTTTTGAAGCATCTCAAGATGTATTTATATTTATAATATGATAAGAAAATGGATATGTATTTTTACAATGGTCACACTCGTGTCTTGCGTGTCTGATAAGCCCGTAGACAATGAAAAAAGTAGTATAGAAGACATCTACTTCAGCGATTACGAAAGCCCTAATGAAAAATGGGGATTCTTAGATACTACCGACAATATAATTATCAAACCCATCTATGATGATGTCAGAGATATGATACGACCTATCATCGCCGCTAATTATAAAGGCAAGTGGGGATTCATAGATCATAAGGGAAAGGAGAAGATCAAATTTAAATACAAGCAAGTTCATGATTTTGACAATGAAATGACTTCATGTATTGTGCAGACTTTTGATAATGAATGGCTGCTGATCGATCCATCCGATAAGATCATAGATAGTCTAGCCTACGATAATTATACAGCTAATCAAAGTGGCTATTATCCTGTCAGCAGTGGATCTTCTTGGGGACTGATCGATCTAAGTGGAAAGGTCATCATAGAGCCCTCATACCAAAGTATAAAAGTCATAGATGATGATATATGTATAGCAAAGAAATATGACAAATATGGCGTCATCTCATTAGATCAAAAAATACTAATGCCTTATGAGTACGACAGAATCGATCCCACAGGAGAAGATATGCTCAGGGTAAAAAAGAATGGAAAATATGCTTTTTATAGTATAAATAACTATCAGAAACTCAGTAAAGATTATGACTATGCAAGTCATATGGAAGACGGATATTTCTATACCAAGAATAATGATAATAGTTATACTATTCTCGATCGTAAATTCCAAGAGCAATCGACCATTAAAGCTGATAAAATAGAATATGGTGGAGAAGGAAAGTGGAAATACAAAGAAAGCGGGAGGTGGGGAGTAATGGAAGTCGATGGTACTCAAATAACGCCTCCATTATACGATCTGATGAACCGATATCAAGAGGGTTACATTATCATGAGCATAGATGATGGATGGGGTTACCTCGATAAGAATGGAGAAGTATTTATACCACCAGAATTACCACTTGCTTGGGAATTTAAAAATGGATACGCCAGAATATTCCATAGGAATGGAGTTGGATTTATCAATAAAGAAAAGATACTTGTAGTAGATCGTAGAATGTTTGAGGTCAGAGATTTCTTTAATGGCTTGGCTCGGTTTCAGACTATGTGATTTTAGAAAAGATGGTACAGAATCTTAAGTATTCTTGATTCTTCTATTCTATTAGAGTGCTTAGCTAAATTTTAATGCAAAATACCGCTATCACAAAAGCTTTATAATTTGGAGTCTAAAATATTATTATTTTGGTATAAATGATACTTCCAGACTCTGAAGATGACTTTATCCCGATTGCTCTCAGAATGAAAACATGTACAGCTTATAGAAGAAAGGCTCTTGCCTACTAAATATTTAGCAAGATAAGATATACTCAAAGTTTAATTTAGAGTCAGAAGCACTTTTAGGCAATATCATTGTAACTAACTGTTTATCAGATACATACACACAACTAATTATTGTATATTCGAAAATTAATGAGATTATATTCGATTTCGTCAAGCCAATATTAAAAATTTAAATCACTTAACTTAATCATTGCTAGGTGACCTTAATATGTCCTATATTTGCCCAAAATTTGAAAACACGAAATATCTAAGACATATCACATCTATTCCGCTATATTCGATTCTGATAGCGGAGATATATTCAAGACTATTCAATAAATACTAAACATTATGAACTTTGATCTTATCGTATTAGGAAGTGGACCTGGAGGATATGTGGCAGCCATTAGAGCGTCACAATTAGGTATGAAAGTAGCAATCGTCGAAAGAGAAGAGCTCGGTGGCATATGCCTCAACTGGGGTTGCATCCCAACTAAAGCTTTACTTAAGTCAGCTCAAGTATTTAATTATATCAATCATGCAGAGGATTATGGAATCAAAATAGGCAAAGCCACTGCGGATTTTGGTAGTATGGTTGGCAGATCTCGTGGTGTAGCAGATGGAATGAGTAAGGGAGTTACTTTCCTCATGAAGAAGAATAAAATTACTGTAATCAAAGGGACTGGTAAGCTTGCAAGAGGAAAGAAACTTGTCGTCACTGATGAGAAAGGTTCTAAGAAAGAATACTCTGCTACTAGTATCATCATAGCTACTGGAGCAAGAGCTAAGGCACTTCCGGGTATAGATATCGATGGTAAGAAGATTATTGGCTATAGAGAAGCTATGACTCTTAAGAAGCAACCTAAAAGAATGCTTGTCATAGGAGCAGGAGCGATCGGTGTAGAGTTCGCATATTTCTATAATTCTATCGGTACCGAAGTCACAGTAGTAGAATATATGGAGAATGGCCTACTCCCAAGAGAAGACAAAGATGTCTCTAAGGAACTCAATAAAGTATTTAAGAAAGCAGGTGTCAATGTATTAGGTAATACTGCTGTAGAGTCAGTAGACACTTCTGGCAAATCCATCAAGGTTAAAGTAAAAGATAGAAAGACGGAAAAGTCAGAAACGATCACTTGCGATATTGTACTTAGTGCTGCAGGCATACAGCCTAATACGGAAAATATAGGCTTAGATATATTAGGTATCAAAACTGATAAGCGAGGATTCATAGAAGTAAACGATTATTGTCAGACTAATATAGCTGGCATATACGCAATAGGTGACGTATTACCTACACCTGCACTGGCTCATGTCGCAAGTGCAGAAGGAATATTATGTGTAGAAAAGATTAGTGGCATGGATGTACATCCAATAAATTACGGAACCGTTCCATCATGTACGTATTGCTCGCCGGAGGTAGCCAGCATGGGTATCACAGAAGCTCAAGCAAAAGAGCAAGGATTAGACATAAAAGTCGGAAAATTCCCATTCTCAGCATCAGGTAAAGCCAGTGCTGCAGGAGCAAAGGAAGGTTTCGTCAAGATGATCTATGATGCTAAGTATGGAGAACTATTAGGAGCTCATATGATAGGTGCTAATGTAACAGAGATGATTGCGGAGATGGTTGCAGCCAAGAACTTAGAAACGACAGGGCACGAAATCCTTAAAGCGATACATCCACACCCGACTATGAGTGAAGCAGTAATGGAAGCAACAGCTGTAGCTTATGGTGAGGTGATACATCTATAGATAACAAATTATATAGGGTTTTATATTCCTAATTTGATCGTTTTATATTAGCAGTGTTCTATTGATTTTAATAATAAATGGATCGAACACTGCTAATGTTATTTCTCTGATCTATTTTGGAGAACACCCTCTATATCCATTAATGAGAAGCCCTTTGCTTTTAATAAGACAATATAATGGTATAATAAATCTGCAGCTTCGTTCTGGAAAAGCTCATCATTATCATCCTTAGCTTCTATGATTAGTTCGACTGCTTCCTCTCCTACTTTCTGCGCAATCTTATTGATGCCTTTCTGGTACAGCTTATTAGTATAGGAACCTTCTATGTTGTTATCTATTCGATCGCTGATCTTTTTCTCCAGTGTGTAAATAAAACCACTTGCAGTATCATCAAAACAAGACGTCGTACCTCTGTGACATGTAGGACCAGCAGGTGTCGCTTTTATCAATACAGTATCATTATCACAATCTATTAGTATATCATTAACGGTGAGAAAGTGGCCCGAGGATTCACCCTTTGTCCAAAGTCTATTTTTACTTCTGCTATAGAATGTGACCTTACCTTCTGCTACAGTTTTAGAGTAAGCTTCTTCATTCATATATCCTAACATAAGAACTTGTAAGCTGCAATTATCTTGTATTACTACAGGAACCAAACCATCACCTTTTTTAAAATCTATATTCATAATCCGTTATTATTAATTACCCTAACAGGAATATTCGCCTTCGCTAAATAGTCTTTCAGATCAGGAATCGGAATCTCATTATAATGAAATATACTTGCCGCTAATCCTGCGGTAGCTTTCGTTAGTTGGAAAAGTTCTTTGAAATGTAAGTAAGATCCAGCACCCCCAGACGCTATTACTGGAATATCAATAACATCGGTCACTTGCTGCAATACATCTATTGCGTAACCTTCCTTAGTACCATCGTTAGTCATCGATGTTAACAGTATCTCGCCTGCTCCACGATCAGCAACTTCTGTCGCCCAACTAACGGTATCCTTACCCGTAGACTGAGTACCTCCATGGGAAAACACCTCCCATACTCCATCCACTAACTTTGTATCTATGGCAATGACTATACATTGATTACCTAATTCTTCAGCGACCTGATTAATCAACTCAGGACTAGATATAGCCGTAGAATTAATACTCACCTTATCTGCCCCTGCGGTCATTAGCTTCTTGACATCACCCATACTTCTGATTCCACCTCCTACTGTGAATGGAATATTTATTTCTTTCGCAATACGTTCCACCAGCTTCGAAATCGTTTTTCTTTCTTCCAGTGTTGCTGAGATATCTAAGAACACTAATTCATCAGCCCCTTCTGACACGTATTTTTTAGCTAACTCTATAGGATCACCTGCATCTTTTATATCGATAAAATTCACACCCTTTACAGTTCTTCCATTTTTAATATCTAAGCATGGTATGATTCTTCTTTTTAGCATAGTTGACGTAATTGATCTAGAGTAATTCTATTTTCATATATCGCTTTGCCGATAATTGCCCCTTCGCAACCTATCTGTGATAATTCTTCTAAGTCCATTACCGAAGTTATACCACCACTTGCAATAAGTTTGACTTCTGTCTCATTAATAATTTCTTTGTAGAGATCGAATGATGGACCGTTCAGCATGCCGTCCTTACTGATGTCAGTACATATCACATACTGAGCACCTATCATTTCCTTCTCACTGATAAAGTCAATGACATCTATCCCAGAATTCTCGAGCCACCCATTAGTTGCTATTTTTCTATTACTACAATCTGCGCCTAATATGATATTATCACTGCCATACTTATCCAGCCAAGAATTAAATAACATAGGATCGTGTACGGCTATACTGCCTACGATAACTTGAGCTACCCCACTCTCGAATGCAATACGCATATCATTATCAGTTTTTATACCACCACCAAAGTCAACTTTAAGATCTGTCTCTTTACATATACGCTCTACTATCTTATGGTGGACTACTTGATGGGACTTAGCGCCATCCAAGTCTACCACATGTAAGTATTGTATGCCATGATCTTGGAATTTCTTAGCCATCAGTAACGGATCATCAGCGTACACTATTTCGGTAGAGTAATCCCCTTTGGTAAGTCTTACACACTTACCATCTACGATATCTATTGCTGGTATAATTCTCATAATTTTAGAAAGTTACTTAAGATAATCTCACCCACTGTGGATGATTTCTCTGGATGAAATTGTGTCGCATAGAAATTATCTTTTTGCAATGCTGCACTGAAATGAATGTTGTAATTACAACTTGCTACAGTATCGTCACATAGCTCTGCATAATAAGTGTGGACAAAATAGACGTCATCTCCATTAGATACATTATCAAACAATGGCCCTGAAATATCGGTTAATGAATTCCAACCCATATGGGGAACCACTCCCCCTGCAGGTATCTTTCTTACATCAGTCTCGAATATCGATAGACAATCTGTAAGTCCCTCATCACTATACTTACACATCAATTGCATACCAAGACATATGCCGAGTGTCGGCTGAGACAGCGACTTAATAACATCGTCCAGGCCAGTATCCTTAAGAGCTCGCATAGCTCTGTCCGCAGAGCCGACGCCGGGAAGAATAACCTTTTCCGCATTTCTGATTATCTTATTATCTGACGTAACTACAGATGGATAATTTAATCTCGCTAAGGCATTTCTGACAGAAGCGATATTACCAGCGTTATAATCTACAATAGCTATCATAATACGCCTTTAGTACTTGGCACGGAATAATTACTTGTTTTAGATATTGCCATATTGATAGCTTTAGCAAATGCTTTAAAAATGGACTCTATCTTGTGATGCTCGTTGTCGCCTTCTGCTTTTATATTGAGATTACATCTGGCAGCATCGCTAAATGACTTAAAAAAATGCACAAACATCTCAGTAGGCATATCACCGATCTTCTCCCTACTAAAATCAGCATCCCACACACACCATGGACGTCCACCAAAATCTATAGCCACCTGAGCCAAACAATCATCCATAGGTAGAAGAAAACCATATCGCATAATTCCTATTTTGGAGCCCAATGCTTTAGCGATAGCCTCACCAAAAGTGATGGCTACATCTTCAATTGTATGATGCTCATCTATCTCCATATCTCCTTTCGCTTGGACAGATAATCCTATATTTCCATGCTTAGAAATCTGTTCCAGCATATGGTCAAAGAATGGAATTCCTGTATCGATACTACAATCATTATTTCCATCTAAATTGATCGTTACTGTAATCTCGGTCTCTTTCGTATTTCGAGTTACTGTGGCTATTCTATGTTGACCTTTCAAGTAGGTGTATATGTCTTTCCAATACTTAGTCGATAATGCTGCAGCATTATTTTCTTCACCTATGTATATACCTTTTGCATTAAGACCTTCTGCAAGCTCCATATCTGATGTCCGGTCACCGATGACATAAGAATTTGCAAGATCATAATCACCATATATATATTTTGGTAGTAGACCTATTCCAGGTTTTCTTGTGGGAGCATTATCCTCTGGAAAACTCTTATCTATCAATACCTCAGAGAACTGTATACCTTCATTAGCGAACGCTTGTATGATCTTATTCTGCGATGGCCAGAATGTATCCTCTGGAAAAGAATCAGTCCCTAAGCCATCTTGATTCGTAACCATGACTAATTCGTAATCTAATTCCTCAGCGATTCTGGACAACCACTGAAATACGCCTGGATAAAATTCTAATTTCTCTAAGCTATCTAACTGGTAATCTACAGGCGGCTCTATAACAAGTGTCCCATCTCTATCGATAAATAAAACTTTCTTCATAATTGGAATTCTTTTAATGCCGAGATTAATAATTGATTTTCAGCTGGTGTCCCTACTGTTATTCTTAGACCACTCTCTATTTGCTTCGTTCTATTTCTTATGATGATTCCTCTTTTCCTGAGATAGTTATAAGTCGCATCTGCATTCCTGCATAACACTAAGACAAAATTTGATTCAGATGGGTATATTTTTTCTATATAATCTAATTGAGATAACTCTTTTACTAAATTTAATCGTTCTGAAATTATACTCTTAATTTGGGACTCGTTCCTACTTGTATCCTTGAGCGTTCGTAGTGCTTCCTTCTGGCTAAATGTGCTAATATTATATGGTGGCTTTATTTTATTAAGTATCTCTATAATAGCGGCATTACCATATGCAAAACCTACACGCAATCCAGCACATCCATATGCCTTACTCATCGTCTGTAAGACTACAATATTGGGAGTACTTCTCAGCATACTGATTGCACTCGACTCATTACAGAAATCTATATATGCTTCGTCAACTACAACTATCCCGTTATAGGAATCTGCAATACGCTTTATCGTCTTTAAGCTGGTTGTATTTCCTGTTGGATTATTTGGTGTACATATAAATATGAGGCCTTTCTGATCTTGTAATATGGAATTAATCTTTTTATTAGATGGTAAATTATAATCCTCGTCCAGATTGATATTGACAACACTTACATTATTTATACCAGCAGAAATTGCATACATCCCGTAAGTCGGAGAAAATATGAACGCATTGTCTTTACCAGGTGTACAAAAAGCTCTAAATAATAAATCTATTGCCTCATCACTCCCATTCCCTACAAATATTTGATCTGTAGCCACGCCTTTCATATTAGATAGGTATCGCTTTAGTTCTGTCTGATAAGGATCAGGATATCGATTAAGATCATCACCATATGGATTCTCGTTAGCATCTAAGTACACGTCAGCAACTCCATCGTATTCAGATCTTGCAGAACTATATCCCTTGAGCTCCTTGATGTTGGGTCTTATTATATTATTAATATCATACATTCTTTATGTTTTTAAGCCTGACAGAAACGGCATTCTTGTGAGCATCTAATCCCTCAGCGGATGCCATAATCTCTACAGCATTACCTATAAGTGATAATCCATCTTTGGTAATTTCTTGGAAGCTTATCTTCTTAACAAAACTATCTACAGAGACTCCACTATAATTCCTTGCAAATCCATTAGTAGGCAATGTATGGTTAGTTCCACTGGCATAATCCCCTGCGCTTTCGCAAGAATAATGACCTATAAATACGGATCCAGCATTGACAATAAGTTCTGAGTATTCCATGGCTCTATCACTCGCTATAATCAGGTGCTCTGGAGCATATGTATTACTAAATGATATGCAATCACTCATATTGTCTAAGAGAATTGCCTTGCTATTCTCCAATGCTTTTATTGCCAATCCACGTCTGCTTAAGTCTTGCAACTGATCAGTGATGGCTTTAGTTGTTTTTTCTATAATTTCTAAATTATCACTCAGCAATATCACTTGACTATCGACACCATGCTCAGCTTGTGACAACAGATCAGATGCTATGTATTCTGGAAACCCCGTGCTATCAGCCATCACTAACAACTCACTCGGACCTGCAGGCATATCTATAGCTGTGCCAGAGAGCTGCACAAGTTCTTTTGCCTTAGTGACATATTGGTTACCTGGGCCAAATAATTTATACACTTGTGGTATAGACTCGGTACCATATGCCATAGCTGCAATCGCTTGTGCTCCCCCGACTTTGTAGACTTTATCGATTCCTAATAGCCTGCAGACGTATAGGATAGTGGCATTAACTTCGCCCATAGAATCACAAGGTGTACATACGACTATTTCTTTGCAGCCTGCAATAACAGCAGGTATTCCAAGCATAAGCACTGTCGAGAATAGCGGTGCTGTTCCACCAGGTATGTACAACCCGACTTTTTCGATGGCGACACTTTTGCGCCAGCATCTTACACCAGAGCTTGTCTCTATCACAGGCTCCCTTACTGATTGCGACCTATGGAATTTTTCGATATTTATCTTAGCAATTTCTATGGCAGACTTTAGTTCTATGTCGATGCTACTTACTGCTCTTTCTATTTCTGCTAGAGTAACTTCCAATGTATCTAACACCACATTATCAAACTTAAGATTGTATCTTTCTAAAGCGGCATCTTTACTTTTATTTACATCAGATAAGATATCAGAAACTGATTTTGTTATGGCACTATTATCTTGTACTGGTCTCTGTGCAAGCTTAGGCCAATCTGATTGTTTTGGATATTTTATCACATTCATCAGAGGACCATTTTTTCTATTGGAATAATTAAAATATCCACTGCTCCAGCATCCTTGAGCTGGTCTATCACTTCCCAGAATTGATCTGCATCTATCACAGAATGCAAAGAACACCACCCTTTTGCTGCTAATGGTAAGATTGTTGGACTTTTAAGAACAGGTAATATTTTTGCGACATCCTGTACTTTATCTTGCGGAAGATTCATTAGAATGTATTTAGAATTTTTAGCTCTTAAGACTGCTTTTATTCTGAATAACAATTGAGATAATATTTCGTCTGCTTCCACTGACAATTGTGGTGACCGAGCGAGTACAGCTTCTGACCTAAGTATGACCTGAGTTTCTCTAAGTCCGTTTTTAAATAGTGTACTACCCGAGCTTACAATATCGCAGATCCCATCAGCCAATCCTATATTCGGAGCTATCTCTACAGAGCCCGATATGGTATGTATGTCCGCAGTTACTCCATTCTCAGTGAGATAGTTACGTAAAGTATTTGGATAAGAAGTAGCTATTTTCTTTCCTTCGAAGTATTGTAAGTCGTTATCTGGTATTTCTTTGGGAACAGCTAAGGACACCTTGCATTTAGAAAACCCAAGCTTCTCTACGATTTCTACTTTCCTCTCTTTTTCAATTAGCAAATTCTCACCTATTATACCTATATCTGCGACACCGTCCTCTATGTATTGAGGTATATCAGAATTACGCAAAAACAATATATCCATAGGAAAATTACTCACTCTTAGTTTGAGCTGATCCTTACCGTTATCTATGGAAATCCCACAGTTCCTTAGCAGTTCGAGTGACTTCTCATTGAGTCGCCCTGATTTTTGAATGGCTAATTTTATAATACTCATCTACTTGGTCCTTGTAGTCTGAGTGAAAAACGGGAGGTGTGTAAAAGAAGAAACCCGCTGAAACTCAGACGGGTTTTAATAATATTATTATAAGATTACAAATATCATAGACCTACCGCCCGAAAGCATGTATGAAAATGATGTAGATGTAATTGTTTATTTAGCATTTGCTTTTTTATAACGACATAAATGTAGATGATTTTATGACTTAATCCAATTGTAAATAATAAAAAAGCCAAAATATCTATGTTTCTACAAAATAGAACTTGGAATCAGAAACCTAATTAGGAAACAACACTCTGATAGAAAGTGGATTAATCTTAAAGTGCAGCTTGTCCGAAAACTCATAACTTTCTCCATCGACATGAAAGTAATATGGATTCTCAGTAAGTATAGTCACCTCTTTCGTTTTGTAAGTTTCTACTAGCGAACTTTTGTCTATTGTTTTATTGAGCATACGCCAAGAAGAACCTATTGTTCTCAGTATCGAAGCTTCTTTGATAAACACAAGATCCAATAAACCATCAGCTAATTCTGCCAATGGTGCTACTGTAAAGTTATAACCGTACATAGCGGCGTTAGCAATAGCGATGGACGTAAATGGACCATCTATTTCTTGATCATCAAATAGTACTTTGAATTTTTGAGCCTTGAATTTAAGTATCTCTTTACTTACCAAGTTAAAGTACATCTGAAAACCTCTGCGACTTTCATTCTCGGCCTTATAAGCAATTAATGCATCAAAACCAATACCTGCCAAATTAAGAAAGAACTGGTCATTCACATAACAAGAGTCTATAACCTTAGCAGTGGAAAGATTGAGTTTCTGAACAGCCTTAGCGGTATTACGTCCCATCCCTATGTGCATAGCGAATCCATTCCCTGATCCTCCGGGTAAGATTCCCAATGTTGTATCAGTGTGTATAAGACTGGAGGCTACTTCATTGACCGTTCCGTCACCACCACAAGCGACAACAACGTCTATTCCTTCAGCTACATACTGTGTGGAAAGTTCTGCTGCATGGCCTTTATGTTCAGTCATTATACACTGATAGTCATACTTATGTTTGTCTATATGTTCTGCTATGATCTTAGGCTTATCCTCAGATCTATTAGATCCAGATTTGGGATTGATAATAAAACGGATTGTTTTCTTTTCTGCCATGAACTAAAAATTCTCTGACTAATTAGAAGCCAGAGAATTTCAAAGATAGTTAATTATGTTCTAAGCTATCTGTATTAAATTTTAAGTATTTTCTCAGTGTATAACTCTTCATTATTTACATCTAAAACTTGCATGTAATAGACACCAGAAGGAATATACCTCAGCTGAAATGTGAAGAAATTATCATTAAAGGAGCCTCGCCTCAAGGTGATCACTCTTCCCAATCTATCTACAATTCTTGCAGTCACATCTTGATTGAAGTCAAGATGAATTTCTATCTGATCAGAGAATGGATTAGGGAAAACTTTAGAGGCCTTGTACAAGTCTAAGCCTGAACAATCTTCATCTACACCATTATCTGCGATGTCGATCATCTCTGGATTGATTCCTGCATCATCATCATTACAATCATTCGGATTAGTTACAAATCCAGCTGGAGGTACATTAATACAAGTATCCGCAAATATCGTCTCATCTCCGTATCCATCATTATCAAAATCGAAGTAATATCTTCTAACAGTGAGTCCTTCGTCAGCGGCACCAGAACAGTTGTTATCTATCCCATCACATACCTCTATTCTATCCGGATTAATGTCTGATACCTCATCATTACAATCTTCAGGATTATCTACAAATCCCACTGGAGGTACCATAATACACGTATCTACAGGGAAATTAATATCTCCAAAACCATCATTATCTAAATCTAAGTAATATCTATTCTTAGGAATACCTTCATCAGCTTGTCCTGAGCAGTTATTATCTATGGCATCACATATCTCAACGATAGAAGGATTAATATCCGATAGCTGATCATTACAGTCCATTGCATTGTCTACATATTCTGCAGGTGCAAATCCCAAGCAAGTATCTATAGGAAATGCTAAGTCGCCAAAGCCATCATTATCTACATCGAGATAATATGTATTTAACGGTAAATCGTTATCTATCCCTCCTACACAATCATTATCTCTTCCGTCGCATACTTCCGCCGCGTCAGGATTGATCATTGCATTGCTGTCATCACAATCTTGATAATTATAGAATCCATCCTGATCTGCATCCACATAGAAATATGTCTCTGCTTTTTCTATGACATCATCTGATATCTTGATTCCTATTTTTCTTCCTGGTATATCATCGGCAGGGGGATGTATTCCTCCCCATATTCTACTGAGGCTACATTGATCGGATGCATCTCTGTAAGTCGCCCATTGTAATTCTACAGTTTCCGAAGGACCATCTTCGAATACTAAAAAGTCATTTCTTTCACACTCAAATACGCCTACACCTCCTGGAAAAAACTCATCTCCAGTCAAGTAAGTCAATATCTCTGCAGCGGCACGTGAATAAGTACTGTGACCGGAAATATATCCTGCAAATGGGGGGGTCACAAAAGAAGGCCTCTGGTAAGGTAGCCAATCTTCAGCAAGGATCCAATCTACTCCAGCGACATCCGTTTCTGGATCCTGTATAAAATTTGGCCCTTTCCAAGTATACAATTTTATCTTTCCGATATGCTCGCCATTCTCACCTTCTAAGTCATCACCTGCCTCGACCACTTCGATGTAATCGGGCACAAGAGGAATTCCTCTTACATCATAATTATCTAAAGTAGGATCAGAGGATTGTCCCTGATCCGCCATGTACCTGATGGCAGACACTGGGCGTAGATAATCATACCATCCTTTGATTCCCCATGCAGAAATTGCGCAATCATGCATAGCACTACCTAACAAAAAGTAACCCTTTACATCCCATTCTAATTCATCTATATCTTCTCCTGCACCTCTATACTTTCTTGTTGCCATCGGATGATCATTGACTTCATTTAAGATAGAAAACCAGTGACCTGGTGGTGTCTCTGAGTCAGGTCCATCTGCCCAAAACTCTGCAAGTATTCTTGCGTAATCACCTCTCTTTACCATTTGTGGTTCGTAAGGTTGATTAGTTACTGGATTCATCATTCTACCTTGACTTGCGTCCCCGCCATCTATAAAATCATAGAAAGTAGGATAATCAGCTAATCCATCTGGAAGCACAGGAACATTTCCTATTCCACGAGGTGATGCATCTATCATCGTAGGATCTTCTGGATCGAGATGTGATGCCCATATAGATACTAATGCAAATCCCCACTTATATGCTTGTGACATTGGATCATTCTGATTAGTAGATATGTATGGTGGAGGCCCTGGATCGTGATAGACGTAATAATCAAATGCATCTCTATTGTAAATCGTCAAGTCGTCCTCAGACAAAGCAAATGGAGTCACTTGTCCCCACTCGGGACTGAGAAATTCTGGTGTATTAAAAGGAATCGGATTTCCAGCTTGATCTATAAACAGTTCTAATGTTAGAGGTTGCCACCTATTAGGATCTACCATATCCTGTGATCCTGGTATCTCTATTACTAAAGATTCATTTATTGGTTGATAGACTCTATTTCTATAGCCCACGGACTGTTGTGAGTTATCTTGAAATCCAAAAGCTATGACCTGATCTGCAATATAATTCCCTAATGCTGCAGGATCCCCAGTCTGATAGTTCCTACTGTTGTTATTAATTGGATATCCATGCTCAGCCATCTTATTATTGATACTCGAGAAAATGAGTCCTGCGCCAGGTGCTCCATTAAATCGATTAATCATCAGCCTGTACATAGCATAGCTCATAGCCTCATGCATGTCTTCCTCAGGCGTGGCACTCTCTGGTATTCCTACAAACGAGCTCGTAAATCCAGCTACTTCTTGTCCACATAAGAATGGCTCAGCTACCTCATCATATATCGCCCATATATCGTATATGGCAATCGAACTGTGCCAAAGGTTTCTTGCATGTACTGTGGGTCTTGCAAAATCATTTCTTATTCCATTAAGGAGTTCTTCATTCCATTCTCTGGCGATGCTATGATCCTGAGCCACTAATGATGAACTAATAGAAATAAGTATAAAAAAGAAAAGCAATGTAAGCTTTCTCATATCTAATCCAGTTTTATAAAATTCAATACTCGTGTAAATCCTTGTGCTATAATCTCATAAAGATATAAATAATCTTAATATGTCTTTATAACTACACATATATTATCTGCAGCTATAAAACGAATTATAAAGGTATTGTGTTTGTGAAAAAGGCTGATTTTATTGGAAAAATTACAACTTATCCTCTCATAAACATCCTTCTCCCACCAGACTTATTTTCTGAGCCAGTGGCTCTTATAGCATATGTGAATGAAAACATGAGATATCTTCCTAAAGATGTTATCTCACTATTCTCCACAAAGTTTAGTCCATTTACACGAGAAATGCCAATATTTTGGTTTAAAATATCGAATGCAGATAGCTTAATCTCCCCTTTCTGATCTTTGAGAATATACTTCGAGATGCTTGCTTTCCAGATGGGAATAGTCATAGCTTCTCCAAATTGCTCCTCGCTGTAGAAATTAATATCCATGGAGGTACTTATAGAAAATGACTTTTTGATATTGTAAGTTAAGTCAGCGTGAGTGCTTTTATTGAAGAATTTCTGACATCGTGGATTCATATCGTATTGGGTAATATTATAAGACCATCGCCCGCTAATTTCCCAGTCGATTGTTGTCTTCTTTCGATTCTCTATTTTAGCATTTATATTACCGATGTATCTATCTCTTATATTCTCAGTGCTATTAAGGAATACTTTACTCTGCTGATATGAGGCACGAGTTCCTATAGTCACACGACTTTTAAGCAAGCTTACAGGAGAACTGTAATTCACATTAACACTTAGGTTAAGATCGTAATCTACATTAACAGGGCGAGTGACTTGTCTGAAGTTATCGTCTATGATCGATTGGTTGGCAATTTTATTTTTCGAGTACGTGAAATTTAAAAATGCAAATAGACTCCTGAATGAGAACTGGTCATAATGCATATAATTAAGCCTTGCTCTATATTCTGGAGTCAAATCTGGATTGCCTATATACACATTGATCGGGTCAGAAACATCTGGATACGGTTGCAGTTGTACGATACTCGGCTCGTTCACATTAGTGCTATATCGGAACCTAATATTATTGGAGGTGCCTAACTCGTATCTCCAACTTACTCTCGGCAGAAACCTGAGAATACTATTTTTAATGACTACATTTTCAGATATAATGATTCCATTGAGTACAGAATTCTGTAAGGCCCCCTCTACCGTCAGTGATGACTTTTCTCCATTCTTATGCCATGCAATGGCACCTCTATCAAAATAGTAATCTCTCTGATAGTGATTACTAAGATCATCATTAAAAGTAGATGTTCCATTGAGTCTATCGAATACTTCTCTTCGGAGTTCGTTACTGAAATTTTGTCTTTGGTATTTCAGCTCTACAAAAGTTCCATTATTTAGCGGTTCGACATATGACGTTCTTATATTATATCTGGTCTGGTGATCACTATGCAATTGATCTAGTAAGATTGCTTCTGTTAAGGTAGACATCTGATTATCAAAGAAATAATTCTCCGATTCTAATTCTCCTTCACTGCCCTCTCCATTACCATTGATCTCACATCTGAGACTGGAAATACTGGGTAATTCCAATAATCCTTAGACTTCCATGATCATAAAAGGTTTACTCCTCGGTATTTTTTTTTGTGAAAAAGATTAAGGTGACTTGGTATCTATATCCATCCCTTTGTTCTTTACATACTTCTCTAACCACTGATCTTGTTCCCATAGCACATGTAATACAGATTCTCTCGCAGAGTAACCATGACTTTCCTTAGGGAGCATAACTAATCTTACAGTAGCGCCTAGCCCTTTTAGAGCATTGAAGTATCTCTCTGATTGCATGGGATAGGTTCCTGAGTTATTATCTGCTTGTCCATGGATAAGTAATAGTGGCGTCTTCATCTTCTCCGCATGCATGAATGGAGACATATTGTAATATACATCAGGTGCTTCCCAATAATTCCGTTGTTCTGACTGAAATCCAAATGGTGTCAGCGTTCTGTTATAAGCACCCGATCTGGCGATCCCCGCTGCAAATAATCCAGAGTGAGACAACAGATTAGCCGTCATAAATGCTCCATAAGAATGACCTCCCACACCTACTCGATTCCGATCGATATAACCCATCTCATCTACTGCATCTATGGCAGCCTTAGCATTACCGACAAGTTGCTCACGGAAGCTATCATTAGGCTCATTATCGCCTTCTCCTACAATAGGAAATGCCGCATCATCTAATACCACATAACCTCTCATCAACCAGTATAAAGGTGACCCGTAATATGGATATGTGAACTCATGCTCCGAACTCGTCACTTGTGAGGCACTATTCTTATCCTTATACTCACGTGGATATGCCCACATGAGCATCGGTAATTTTTCTTTCTTTTCCTTATCATATCCTTCTGGCAAATATAGAGTTGCTGATAATTCTAATCCATCCTCACGAGTATAAGTAATGACTTCCTTATGCACATTCTGTATAGCTTTGAATGGATTCTCAAATTGAGATACTGGAGATAATTTACCAGACTTGATATTTCTAAAGTAGTAATTAGGATACTCCGATTTAGATTCTATTCTTGTAAGAACCTCTCCACTATGGATATCGATGGCTTTCATAATATTCTCTAAGGTACTCTCTCCATCCGCCTGATAGAGTCTCTCCTTCTTACCAGTTGCCATATTATACTTATCTACAAATGGCCTTATACCCTCATCAGAATATCCGTCGCCTATAAGAAAGAAGTTACCCTCGTTATCTCTATCCAAGATTCTCATCCCAAACTTATTCTTCTTAGTCACCATACTACCAGGATCACTGTAGCGATCTTGATAGTTTCTATCTTCTAACAGCTGCGGCACCTGCTTACTGTCTGAGGGAGAAAATGAGTAAGATTTTGTATTTCGTGTGTTCCACCAGTAGTCATAAGCTATGGCCATATCATCATCACACCACTGGATACCAGAGAATCGATTAATCGTATTTAGAAGAAATTTTTTCTTTCCTGCAAATGGCGCATCTAACTGGTATACTGCATCTCGTTCTTTGTGCTCTTCATTGGCATCGCCACCATCTATTGCTTCTGCCCAGTAGAGCGTCGCAGGCTTATCCGATCTCCAGTTATGATTACGAGGTCCCGTTCTCACTGACATGAATCCCTTAGGAAGATCCTCGATAAGAGGCAAGTCTAACATCTCTTTGACCAATTTTCCAGACTTACTATATACAGAAGTCGTAGATGGAAATCTTCGATATGGAACAAGGTAAGAGTATGGTCTATTGACCTTTGTAATTAAAATATACTCACCATCAGGAGACTGCGATATTCGAGAATATATACCTGATGTCATCCATGGACTTAATGATCCATCTAACTCACAAGCATATAGTTCTGAGTGTGCTAAAATATCAAAATTAGCTTCGTCAATTTTATTCTTTAATAGATCTTGATATGTTCTATTCTGTGCCTTCTTCCCTTCATTGACAGAGACAGTAGGTCCAGCTGGAACCGCTGATGCCGTATTAATTAATTCTGGACGATCTTGCGGAAGTAATTTCACCATCAATTTATCTTGATTGCGTAACCAAAGAAATGGAGAACCCATATTAGCATTCAGTTTATCATCCACTAATTTTTTGAGTTGACCATCATTCATATTTAATAACCACAACTCTACACCATTCTTAGTCGTATGTGTGAATGCCATATAATTCTCACTATCTGAATAATTAAAATTGGACAATCGGGCCCCTTCTGGAAGACCTTCTATATCATGGGTCTCACCAGTCTTGACATCGAGCAACTTCATATCATAGTAATAGCGTTTCCGGCTGGAGATATTGGTTACAGGATTAATCCGAAGACCTGCCAATCTGAGTTCTTCCTCTGATAGTTCTTGTATCGACTTATAAGACTTGCGATACATAAGCACAGCCTTAGTCGCATCAGTATTAAGTCGCATGACCGGAGGTAGTGGCGCATCTGCTAATTGCAGTATGTCATCATGAGGGAGCTGATACGATAGGTCTAATTGTGCTACGAGTTGTAGACTGAGAAAAGTAAATAGTGTTAAGATAGATAAGTTCTTCATTCTGTTGATATTAGGTAACTAATATACAACAAAAGACATTATGTAGAGATTAGGGAAAGTTTAGACGAGTTATTTGGTAAATTGTTCTGGAAGAGATGACAGCTGCTTTATTAAGAGCTTGACAAGAAAACTCTGAGCAAAAACTTTTATAAACTCACCCACAGTTCAATTATAAACCTAGTTAATAATTAGAAATTTTAAATAAGATATTGTTAGGCCATCATCAAGCTTCAACACATACATACCAGTAGCTAAATCTCCACACTCTAAGAACAAAACATTATTAGAAATATTACTAGTTAAATTTAATTCTCTTCCTGCAAGATCCATTAAAGTTAGAGTAAGAAAGTTAGATATGGAATTTCCATTTTCATTACTAAGATAAAAAGTACCCGAATTAGGATTAGGGAATATCTTATAACCATTCTGAGATAATATTTCTGAAGTAGATGTAGTCATTATTGTTATTAATTCTTCCGAAACACTTGTTCCACATTCATTAGTAACTGTAAGTGTTACCAGAAAATCTCCTTGTTCTGTATAAGTATGAGATGGGCTAACATTTGTAGATGTATTACCATCACCAAAATCCCAATCAAACTCAGCATTTGAATTACCTATCAAACTATTATTAATGAAGTCAATTTGTGAAGAACTTGTCGTTATATAATCAATTAAAGCAACAGGTTCAGAATATATTTCTACGTAATTAGCTCTATCAATTTCATCAGAGTATAGTGAATTTGACACACTTAGCTTTGTATTGTAAGTACCTTGATTCTGATATGTTATAATTGGATTCTGTTCTGTTGACATACTTGGAGTACCTCCTTGAAATTCCCATAACCATTCTGTTGGATTACCTACTGAATTATCAAAGTATTCTATTTGATCTGGCTCACAACCAATTGTGATATTGGATTCAAATTTAGCATTTAATTCCTCAGAAATATTTATTACAACTTGTTTTGTTATTGAGTTAGATCCACAAAAATTCTCAATTGTGAATGTAATATCATAAACACCTGATTCTTCATAAATATGTATTGGAGAAGTAAAAGCAACATCTGATGAATTTCCATCACCAAAATCCCAAAGGTATTGAGTATTAGGGTCATATGAATTAGATGTAACACTAAATAAAACTGAATTCTCATTAGAGATATTTGGAATGAAATCAGGATCTGGAATATCATCAACCACAATGTATTCATCAACTGTTACTAAATCACTACCAAACTCATTACTTGTCACTAATGTCACATTATATTTACCTGGTGTTTCATATACAATTACAGGATTTGCTTCATCTGAAGTATTGGGAGTTCCACCTTCAAAAGTCCAAGAGTAAGATGTTGGATCACCTTGGCTTTGGTCCATGAACTGAACTTCATTGGGAATACATACTTCATTTGTATTTGATGAAAATGAAGCATTTAATTCATCTTTTGGACTATAAGAAACACCTATATAATATGGAGGTAGCTCTTCTTGTGTAGGTGTACCCTCTAATCTTATATACCAAATTCCAGATGTTACAAATACTTCTTCTTGAAATGAATGATCTATCTTACCACTATAGAAAACTTCATTAATATCTTCATCATAAATAGAAGCAGTAAACCATGGGCTATTTGTATTAAAAATATCTAATGACAACACTCCATCAGATTCAATATCAACCTTGAAATAATCTACATCATTGGTAAGGATCATATTAGATGCTTGTATTGTGGTATAACCATTATACACTTCATCAAGCTTTAATTCAAATGCTAAATTAGGGTCTTGTGGTTCATCTAAGCCTTGTAATATGCCATAGAAGTCATTATTGATATTAGAGTGGTTTCTATTTAGTTCTATTCTTGGAATAATCGGCGTTATATATGGAAAGTCAAAGTAGATATAACCGTTATTCAAATCAGCCTTAGATTCCTCAACTATATCAAATGGAAAGTCTGGGATCTTTGCAATGCTACAACTATAAGAAATATCTTGAGGTGAAGACATATTATTTATTCCTTCAATAAGATCAGTATCCGTACCATTTATATTAACATCATCATTATAATAAAAGCCTGGTGCAATATTTTCTGGACCTCCATCTATAAATGTTCCAAAAATTAAATTATTAAATTCATCAAATCTTAAATCTCTAACTGCTTCAGACCTAATATCAATTCCATTAAAGTTAAATACCTCTGCTAATGTATTTTGACCAACATTACTACCTCCATGTGGCGTATCTGAAGTATGGATTTTTGCAATATTGTGTTGTCCATCTACATGTAAAAAATCAGATTGGATATAATGTCTTATAGCAAGTCCACCCATACTATGACCAACTAATATTACTTCATCATTCCCTGTCACATTGAGGATTTTAGTAACTGCATCTCCAACAGCACCGCCCTGCTTGAATATTGCAGATTGATTACTAAAATCATCATTCAGTAAAATGAAATCATCAGATACATATTCAATGTTACTATTATTTACATCGAAATTGATTGTATATATATCTCCATTAGTTAGCTGATTTGAGTCTACAAAATCTAAGATAGAACCATCTGATGTAGATAGATCTCCATCAGGGTTTAAACAGTAAGTTAATTTGCCACCAAAAATTAAGTTACGATCATTTACTAAATTAGAGATTGCATTTTCCCATGCCTTTTTGTCATTAGAAACTAACCCATGCACAAACAATACAGGATAAGGTAATTTCTTATTGACTTCTGTTATTTGTGAGATAAATATTACCTGACAACCTTGATTATCAGCTACACAAATTGCATTATTGTCAACTGATGATTCTATATTAATTTGAATTGGATCTACCCAAACTGCTGCATTATAAGAACCTGAATTAAAATTAGGTGGAATAGAGTAAATGAAATTGAGTGTATCACTTTGTTGAGGACTTAAAGCCGATATGAATAGTTCACCTATCTTATCATTGTTATCTATAGTACTATCTGTTGTAAGATGAAATGAGACATTAGTAGCTATTGAAGTTGTACTTCCAACATTTTGTACAACTGCACCTACTACCAAATATCCACCCTTATTTAATACTGTACTAGATACTTGAGCTTGGGTTATTACTAAGTCAACTTGGGAATTACCAGCAAGAACAGTAAAGAAAGTACAAAGTAGAAAGCATAGAAACTTAATCATAATTATGCATAGTTGAATTGAAAAAACACCTATGACTGTTCAGATTGGTAATTGAGATTATTTTGTCCTTAAAAACCACAATTTTGTGTTTCTTAAGAAAGTATACTAAAGTAGTAAAAAGAGTAAATATTGTTAATGATGTTTGACAATAGATTGACACAAATAACAAAACCCGTTCAAACATTAAGTTTGAAGAGGTTTTTGTGACCATGGGAGGAGTCGAACCCCCAACCTCCTGAGCCGTAATCAGGTACTCTATCCAATTGAGCTACATGGCCATAGAATGAATGTAAAGATAGTCTGAATTTAATAAACTCAATCCATCATCTATAACAAGACATTAAAAAAAAGACCCAACTGAAAATCAATCAGTTAGGTCTTATTGAGTAGCGGGGGCAGGACTTGAACCTACGACCTTCGGGTTATGAGCCCGACGAGCTACCAACTGCTCCACCCCGCGATGTTTATTTTTATAAATTGCCTTCCTTGCCCACTTTTGAGCCATTTCTCTCTTTTCAAAGCAATCAATTTATCTTTATAGTATTCACATTAGACTACCTTCCAAGGACGAAAACTTTTAGTCCAACCATCTCCAGTAGAGTTATGCTGATAAAACCTTAAAATTAAGTGACTTGTATAGCCAACATACGTTTTGTCAAATTTCTCAGAATATAATACATATACTGTAAACATGACTTCTGGTTATGATCCGCCTCTGGCGGAAACCAACTGCTCCACCCCGCGATGTTTATTTTTATCTAATGGATATTGAAAACAATATGCTTCTTAGTCGAATAGTATTCTCTATAATCGTTCAACCCTATACTTTTACGGGAGTGCAAATATAGAATATATATTTTAACGAAAAAGTTCAACTCAACTTTATTTATATCTAATTATGCTTAGATATAACCTTCATTTCTTAAGTCTTTCTCTTCTTCTTCTTAGCAGCAGGAAACAATATATTATTAAGTATAAGCCGATATCCTGGGCTATTAGGATGTAGATTAAGATCTGTCTCAGGATCACCTACATAATGTCTATAATCTTCTGGATCATGACCACCATAGAATGTCCATGTCCCATAGCCATGCGTTCCATGTATGTATCTGGCCTCTTTGTCAGAATTATTCTCACCCATGACTAATACATCAGACTTGATAAGGCTCTTAGGATATGCTGTCGTCTGTCCCATGAATCCCTTAACTGTTCTGGTATGATTCTGTGTTAGCATTGTCGGAATCGGGTCCCACTTAGCAGAAAAATCGAATAGGGTGAAGTAATCAGATGTCGCAGTCACCTTACGCTTTCTATTATCTATGCTGGAATATTCATACTCTAATGGATTAGTGACCAACTTAAAGTCTTTAAAAGCAAAGGTCTTAGAAAAATCAAGATGCTCGGTGGCATGTGGATTCTGGGCATCTCCATCAAACAAATGGTCACAAATATCATAACCTTCTGCTGCAAGTGCAATATCATAAGTATCTGTTGCTGAGCACATTGCAAACATGAATCCGCCACCTTCTACATACTCCTTAATCTTCTTAGCTACGGATAACTTAAGCATGGATACTTTCTTGAATCCCAATTCAGTTGCTAATGATTCCATCTTCTGCTGATTGGCCTTGTACCATGGCTTGTTACCATGTGAGAGATAGAACTTACCATACTGACCTGTGAAGTCCTCATGATGCAAGTGCAACCAATCATATTCTGCTAACTTATCCTCTACGACCTCTCTATCATATATCGTCTCGTAAGGTATCTCTGCATATGTCAATACTAATGTCACTGCATCATCCCACGGCTGTATTCTCTCTCCTCTCGCATTAAAGTCTGGTGTATAAACCGCAATCTTAGGAGGTACCTCTAACTTTATAACGTCTTGATTAACTTCAGGATTAGAGATCTTCTCTCTGATAGCTGCAAACTGAGCATTAGGTATGATTTCGTAAGAAACACCTCTTGTCTTGCATTCTTTTTCGAATTGTGGAACATTCTTAAATGCAAAAGATCCTCCTCTATAATTAAGTAACCAATAGGCTTCTACATCCTTTTCTATGACCCAATATGCTATACCATAGGCTTTTAGATGATCTTTTTGCTTTTCATCCATAGGTATAATCATATAGGATGCACTTAAACTGATCGAAAAAAGTAGAAAACCTAAGAGTAATAGAATATGTTTCATAAGTATAAATTTAGTGAATTACTATAGTCATAGAATTTCACATATGTATAAAATTATAATATAAAGATATCAAAGTATATTTACATCAAATAAACAGACAGAAGTTCAACGTTAATGTGAGGAACACTGTTCTATTATTCTGATTATTAATAAATAATTAAGTCTAAAAAAAGCCTAACTCACTTTTAGAGATTCATAGTATGGCTAAAAGACTAAATTTGCAACTGAATTAGCACAAAGAATTGGAGAATATAAATATTTCGTACCCTGGATACTTTTTGATTTTGATTGCAGTGATTGCTATCATCTTTGCTGTAGGACTATACTTTAAGGACAAACGGATCAAAGAGAACAAATCTTGGCTTCCGGGCTTACTCGGCTTACTTCGTTTCTTTTCAGTATTAGGAATTCTATTTCTGTTACTGATGCCGCTAATTAAGAACTTCATAACCGAAGAACAAAAGCCACTCATCGTATTTGCAGAGGATGTCTCAGAATCTATAACTTTATCTACTGATGAGACACAGTATACACAATTGCAAGAACAACTTACGACACTGAAAGGTGAGCTTGACAGCAAGTTTGATATTGTAAATATTCGCTTCAGCGAGAAGTTGGCTTTTAATGAGACAGACACTGTCAATACTCAGACTTCTAATCTCTCAGTGCCTTTAGAATTTATATCAGAAAATTACGAAGATCAGAATCTCGGTGCCGTCATCATGATCACAGATGGGATCTATAATGAAGGTAAGAATCCATTATATGCCAATGCTAATATGGAAGCGCCATTGTACACCATTCCATTAGGTGATACTACAATAAGGAAGGATCTCATTATCAAAAATGTACTCCATAATAGAATCGTATATCTCAATGACAAATTTGCTATAGAGACAGACGTCCAGGCTTACAATGCCGTCGGTGCAAGAAGTAGTATCAGTATCTCTAAAGTGGTGAATGGCAAGACAACACTTCTCGAAAAGCAACCGATCAATATCGACAAGAATAATTTCTTTAAGTCATACAGATTTGAATTAGGTGCAGATCAGGTCGGTAATGTAAAGTATAAGATTAGTCTGACTGGAATCAATAACGAAATTACGCTGGCTAATAATTCTCGAAATGTGTACATAGAGGTATTAGATGCCAGACAGAAAATTCTGCTGTTAGCTAATAGTCCTCATCCAGACATCAAAGCCTTAAAAAGCATCATCAATACCAATAAGAATTATGAGCTTGATGTCAAGATGGCAAATGCACCTGCAACATCCCTTAATCGATACGATGTCATCATCTTACATAATCTTCCAAGTCAGAAATACGACATTAGCACCTACCTTGCGGAGATAAATAAATTAAAGAAACCAGTGTTCTATATTGTAGGTGCAGAGACGAATACTTCTGCGTTCAGTAAGGTGCAAAATGTCATGGCTATAAATGGCTCTAACTCAAGCATGAATGATATCACGCCGATATTAGAGAGTAGTTTTTCATTATTTAACTTGAGTGATTTACTAAAGTCGAAGGTCAAGCAATTTGTTCCTTTGAAGGTGCCATTCGGAGAATACAAAACGGATGCCACTGCCAAGGTATTACTGTATCAAAAGATCGGAAATGTAGAGACACAGTTTCCTCTTCTGGCTTACAGTGATATCAATAATCATAAGCAAGCTGTCCTTTCTGGTGAGGGAATCTGGAGGTGGAGGTTGACAGAATTTACAGATTTCCCAGAGCAACCATTCACAAAGGAAACCATCCTAAAGACCTTACAATACATCTCTCAGAAAGAAGACAAGAGACAGTTTAGAGCATTCACAAATAAGAATAATTATAGAGAAAACGAGAATATCTTATTCGATGCACAACTCTATAATGCCAATTATGAACCTATCAATAACCCAGAAGCCTATCTGAGAATAAAAAACAGTGCAGGCGAAAAATTCGAATATACATTTTCTAAAAACAACAACTATTATTACATCGATGCAGGAAGATTACCTGAGGATAATTATAGTTATACTGCAAGCACAAGTTACAATGGCAAGGCTCTGGAAGCTACAGGGAAATTCTCTGTACAATCCATTGTGAAAGAACAATATGACCTAACCGCTAAGCACGACCTGTTATACAACCTAAGCCAGAAATTTGGAGGTGAGGTCATCTACCCTAATAATATCAGCAGACTCACAGAACTCGTCTCTACGAATGAATCTATCAAACCTATCTTATATCAAAAAGCTGAGACCAAGCCACTTGTAGATTATAAGTGGATCTTGGCTGTTCTGATAATTTTCTTAGCGATCGAGTGGTTCTTTAGAAGATATTTTGGAGGTTATTAAATTGTAACAAGAAATAATCCTCTCTTACAAAGCATAATAATCCTATAATTCATTAATTTGTCGTCATGGTCAATGACACACAAAAACCAAAATTAAGTTTCTGGGATATTTGGAATATGAGTTTCGGATTTCTTGGGATACAGTTTGGCTTTGCATTGCAAGGCGGCTTTATGTCTCGAATATTTCAGACCCTCGGTGCTGAGAAAGATGCCATCCCATTATTATGGATTGCAGCACCTCTCACAGGACTTCTGGTACAACCTATAATCGGTTATCTAAGTGATCGAACATGGAGTATTAGATGGGGTCGTAGAAGACCTTATTTCTTGATCGGAGCAGTTCTGAGTTCTATTGCTTTATTCTTTGTGCCCCACTCACCTGCCCTGTGGGTGGCAGCAGGTTTTCTATGGATCTTAGATGCGTCTATTAATGTGTCTATGGAGCCATTCAGAGCATTGGTAGCTGATAAGTTACCAGAATCACAACGATCTTATGGCTTCGTTATACAGACACTTATTATAGGAATCGGAACTTGGATAGCGAGTAATCTCCCTTGGATGGTTTCTAAATTGGGCGTCAGTGATGCCGCAGCAGCAGGTGTTGTTCCGATGTCTGTAAAAGTTGCATTTGCAATAGGTGCATTTGTATTTATGATATCCATTTTGTGGACAGTATTCAGGACATCAGAGTATCCACCAGAGGACATGGAAGCTTTCGAGAGAGAGAAGAAAGAGAAGAGTAGTTTCATATCAGATATAATAGGTAACATCGGCAGCATGCCGACAACGATGAAGAAATTAGGTGTGATACAATTCTTCAGCTGGTTTGCTTTTTTCACCATGTGGAGTATGGCTAACCCTGCATTGACAGAACATGTATTTAATACCCCATCGCCAGATGTATCCGCTTATGACATGAGCATACCTGCAATGGCACAAGCCTATGATGAGGCGAACACAGCATTCCAAAAATCCTCAAATAAAGTAGGTTCCTATATGGGTATATACGGACTGAGCTCTATGGCGTTTGCATTACTTCTGACCTTGTATACTGCCAGACGTAGAATCAATCGAAAGATAATCCATATGGGAAGTTTAATATTAGGAGGTATTGGATTTATATCTATGTTTTATATCCCATCGCCAGCATGGTTAGCCTTTTCTTTTGCTATGATAGGACTGGCTTGGGGAAGCATACTGAGTATGCCTTATGCCATGCTATCCAGTTCCGTAGACCCTAAGAAGATGGGAGTCATCATGGGTATATTTAATATGTTCATCGTTATACCTCAGATTATTGCTGCTCTCGGAGGGGTTAATTTTACTTATAAATTATTAGGCGAAGAAGCGATATACGCTATGATAGTAGCTGGAATAAGTTTAATTATTGCAGGTCTTTGCAATCTATTGATCACAAACAAAAATGCCATCACTTACCAAGGCGAATAGACAGATATGAGTACGACGAAAGCTTTTATTTTTGACCTCGATGGTGTCATCGTGGATACGGCTAAATATCACTACTTAGCATGGAAGGAAACCGCTAATAAATTATCTTATGATTTCTCACACTCTGATAATGAGAAACTCAAAGGTATCTCAAGAGTCAATTCATTAGACTTAATATTAAGCTGGGCAGATATAACACTGGAGCAATCGAAGAAAGATATTTTGCTCATAGAGAAAAATGAAATCTACCTCGATTATGTAGCACAATTGACGACTGCAGATATCCTTCCAGGAGTCATGGAGATGTTTGACAGATTAGATACTCTGAATATTAAAATTGGCTTAGGATCAGCAAGTAAGAATGCAAGGCCAATATTGTCAAAGCTAAATATCATGAATCGTTTTGCAACTATAATAGATGGAACGGATATTACTAAAAGTAAGCCAGATCCAGAAGTCTTTGCAAAAGGAGCAGATGACTTAGGGGTGGACTATGCAAGCTGCTTAGTATTAGAGGATTCTCAGTCGGGTATAGAAGCAGCACAAACCATCCATATGAAAACAATCGCCGTAGGCACCGCAGAAGAACTATCTAATGCTGACTATCAATACGCCTCATTAGACCTAATCGATAACCAACTATTAGACACAATAATTACAGCATAGAGGAGATGAAAGATAAGTATATAAAAGAAGATCCTTGGTCGATCATACAAGAAGGATGGAATCCAAAAAGAGTAAAGTCATCAGAAAGCTTATTCAGTATAGGGAATGGATTCTTTGGTCAGAGAGCTAATTTCGAAGAGACATATACTGGAGATGCATTCCAAGGCAGTTATATCGGAGGCGTCTATTATCCAGACAAGACAAGAGTCGGCTGGTGGAAGAATGGATACCCAGAATACTTTGCTAAGGTTCTTAATGCTCCTAACTGGATAGGAATACGTGTTATCAGTGACGGAAAGGAAGTAGACCTTCATACAGCTACAAAAATCGAGAACTATCGACTGGAACTCAACATGCAAGAAGGGTGGCTCGAAAGATCATTTACAATATACCTTGCAGATGATAATATACTCGATATTAGAAGTACAAGATTTATCTCGTTAGAAGTCAACGAGGTAGGCGCTATAAAGTATTCTATTACTTCGAAAGCAAAGGATTGTAAGCTAACACTCATTCCTTATGTAGATGCAGAAGTCAGCAACCACGATAGTAATTGGGATGATGCATTCTGGTCATTCCATGGATCAGAATCTTATGACAATAAGGCGATCGTATTGACTTCTACTAATAAGACAAACTTTGATGTAGCGACGATGATGTGTGCAGAAATACATCTCAATGATGAGACCCTAACTACTCCAACGAAAATCAATAAAACAGATACCAAGGTAGAGCATGTGTACGATGTCCGAGTATTTAAGGACAATCCGGTTACACTGATAAAATACGGTGGTTATGTCAGCTCCTTCCATCAAGAAAAGAACAACATCAATACTTATGCTAAAAGCATATTAGACAAATGCGAAAGCATAGGATACCACTCACTGTTAGAATCTCAGAAAAAAAGATGGGCTGACATATGGGAGATATCTGATATAGAAATAGAAGGTGACATCTCTGCACAGCAAGGTATCAGATACAATATCTTCCAGCTCAATCAAACATATAACGGAGAGGACGCCAGACTAAATATCGGTCCTAAGGGATTCACCGGAGAGAAATATGGTGGTAGTACTTACTGGGACACAGAGGCGTATTGCCTACCCTTCTATATGGCTACTAAAGATCAAGAAGTTGCTCTCAATTTACTGAAGTATAGACATAATCAATTACCTCAAGCGATAGAAAATGCGGCTAAATTAGGATTCTCAGATGGCGCTGCACTCTACCCTATGGTCACTATGAATGGTGAAGAATGTCACAATGAATGGGAGATTACATTCGAAGAAATACATCGTAACGCAGCCATCGCATATGCGATATATAATTACACAAGATATACTAATGACAGCAGCTACCTACATAATCAAGGCATAGAAGTACTCTTAGCAATAGCGAGATTTTGGGTACAAAGATCGCAGTATTCTCAAGACAAAAAACAGTGGGTCATATTAGGAGTAACAGGTCCTAATGAATACGAAAACAATATTAATAATAACTGGTACACTAACTATATGACTCGATGGTGTATGACATATACGCTTGGTACGTTATCAACCATAAAATCAGAAAACCTATTTCGATTTATCAAACTTCAAAAGGAATTAGCTTGGACAGATGATGAAGCCGAAAGGATGAAAGCAGTAACTTCCAACATGTACTTACCCTACAGTGAAGAACATCAAGTATTCTTGCAACAAGATGGATTCCTCGACAAAGAGTTATCCCCAGTAGATGCACTGGACCCCAGCCAAAGACCTATCAACCAGCACTGGTCGTGGGATAGAATACTCAGATCCTGCTATATTAAGCAAGCAGATACATTACAAGGCTTTTACTTTATGCCAGATGATTTTTCTAAGGAAGAATTAGAAAGACATTTCGATTTCTACGAACCCATGACTGTCCATGAGTCCTCCTTATCTCCATGTATACATTCTATACTCGCCTGTAGAATAGATCGCTTAGACAAAGCCTATGACCTTTACTTAAGAACTTCCAGACTTGACTTAGATGATTATAATCATGAGGTAGATGAAGGTTGTCATATCACAAGTATGGCCGGTACATGGCTAAGCATTGTAGAAGGTTTTGGAGGCATGATGATAAAGGATGGTCTATTGCATTTGAATCCTCAGATTCCTAAACAATGGAGTTCTTATAATTTCAAAATTAGGTATCGAGGGCAGGTGCTAAAAATCTCTATAAGTAAGACCAATGCAGAGGCCTATAACTATACCAATACTTTTGTAGAATTAATAAAGGGGAATACACCAGTAGAAGTTGTATTATTTGGAAAGAAGATTACAGTTGGAAGTACAAGCAGCAATCAATAATCAAAACATCCTACCCCCTCTGGTGCCATAAGATACTTAACTTCTGATGACCTCAGATAGGCCCGTTATGCGTAGGCAGAAGTATTGCCGTTAAGGCAAATTAATATGTTCTGTACTGATGAATAATCTATAACATGATACTCAAGCTGAATCTTGATTATGCAGGCGACATATGCGGCTCTACGCAAAACTCAACTACAGCCTACGCAAATGAGAATAAGCATTATTGCAGCCTAACCGACCAGAGAAACCATTTATATAATCAGCTAAATGTATATTTAATATACAGTTTTAGCTATTTATTAATACTATAATCAGCTATATCTATATAATTTAGTAGGATTTAGCTATATTTAGATATGGAAATAGTAGGAAGATCCTCAGAAATAGATAAACTAAAACTATGCCTGAGAAGTGATAAGCCTGAATTAGTCGCTATGACAGGCAGGCGCAGAGTTGGCAAAACTTTCCTTGTTAGAAATATATACAAGTCTGAAATCAAATTTGAAATATCTGGCATTAATAATGGCAGTAAGCAAGATCAAATACTCAATTTCATAAATGCTTGCCAATATTATAAACTTGGAGATATCCCAAAATCAAATTCTTGGATAGATATATTTCATCATTTCTCGATACTCTTAGATCAGCAAAACAATGACAATAAATATGTTCTATTCTTCGACGAATTACCTTGGCTGGCGACTGCAAGATCAGGCTTTCTCTCTGCATTCGCTAACTTCTGGAATACATGGGCGAGCAGACAAAATATAGTTGTTGTCATATGCGGATCTGCAACATCATGGATAATAAAACATGTCATCAATAACAAGGGAGGCCTACACAATAGAATCACCCATCATATTAATATTAGACCATTTACACTATCAGAAACACAACTATTTTTTATCCACAAAAACATCAATCTTTCTTCTTATCAATTAACACAATTGTACATGGTCTTTGGTGGCATACCTATGTATCTGGAGTATATAAGTAAAGACAACTCTATACCTGAGAATATGCAACAAACCATATTCGACAAAACGGCTCCACTCTTACATGAATACAATAACCTGTATGCTGCCCTCTACAATAATCATGAGGACTATACCAAAATTATCAAAGCACTAAGTCAATCTAACAAAGGTCTAAGTCGTGAGCAGATTGTCACTAAAACTAAAATAGCCAATGGCGGTACACTGACTAAAATAATCAATGATCTCATTTTCTCAGACTTTGTAGATAAACATAATTCCTATGGAAAGAAAGCCAAGAATGCCACTTACAAACTGAAGGATTTCTTTTCATTATTTTATCATCGATTCGTAGAGGACAGAAAGCCTGACCCAAGCTACAACTTCTCACACATTATGAATACACCTGCATATTATGTTTTCCAAGGCTATGCATATGAGAATGTATGTTATCATCATGTGACCAAAATAAAGGAAGCTCTCGGTATCGCAGCAGTCGCCACAGAGGTAAGTAGTTACCAATCTAAAGCTAATGAAGTCGTACCTGGTACTCAGATAGATCTGATCATAGAACGAGCTGATAATTGCTTACATATAATAGAGGTTAAGTTCTCTAACGCTCCATATGCCATCACAAAAAAGTATGCCGCAGAACTAGGCCTCAAAGAAACTGTATTCAGAAATAACACAGGATACAAACATCAGATATTTTATACTATGATTACAAGCCATGGGCTCATAGATAACAAATACAGTAAGGAAATTATTAATCAATCACTCATGATAGATAAAATCATGTAGCATCAGAATCAGAAACATCCATCTCATCCACCATCTCTCGCATACCATAGAAGTCTATGGCTTTTTGCTTAAGTGGATTAGTAGACCATTCTGACCACTCGCCGGTGTATGGATTGTACCCACACTTAAGGGGCTTACTAAGAATATCATCTGGGTCTTCTACATAGGCACGACAATCTGTACAGATATAACGGAACTCACAATCCTTACATACATGGATCTTATCCTTATTGATATCCCAGTATTTTTTGAAGCCTGGCTTTTCTGATGCTTCTGCAAGTGTTGTATCTTTTATATTTCCATAGGATTCTTTCATGGACGGGCAATTTTTAATATTGCCTTCTTCGTCTATTGATACTTTTCTGTTTAAACAAGAATTAAACAATGTACTTTCAGAAAATGCTTTGACAGTAGGAGTAAAATAATTAGATGATACAACTCCACAAGATTTAATAGTCAATCTCTGCATTGTATAATATAAAATCTGGGTTGAACCATTCTTCAATAGACTTGACAGCCGATTAGAATTACTGTTATAACAGAATACTGCTTCTATATATACTTTTGAATTAAAAATTCTAACTAAATCCTTTTCTTTGATCAAACTGCAATCAGCTAATCCTAACTCGACAGATTCTAAAAAACAAGATTCTAATAAGGCTACTAATTCCTCTAATTCTACAAGCTCAACTTTCCTTAGATATCTAATTTGCAAATGAAGGCAATTAATCTCAACTAAATTATCAATGTATTCTCGCGAGAATACATTCTGGTCACCAATATCAATAATTGCATTAGTGATTTCAGCAGGATAATCAAAATCATTTCCAATTGATTTATAAAACCCAACCATATCACTGAAATAAATTAAATCATTCTCAATGAGAAAACTTACTACTTTTACAAAATCTTCTTTATCCAAATTACATTTCGACAGAGCTTCAGGCAAAGATAAATTAGCTATATTTTTTATTAAAGCTAAATACTTATTAGGTAGAACAAAATTTTGCTTACGCTCAGAATCAAAAATCAAAAAATTTATCTTCCCTTCCGTGATATAACCAGAAGGTATAAAAAAATAAGGTCGTTGATCATATTTATATACAGTCATTTATTTATGATTAGACATCTAACGTTCTTGAAATTGGTTTATAAAACTTTCTTTTAGAAACATAATGATTTGTACCATATCTTTGAACACAAATGTGATTGACATTAAAAACCACATCATCAGTAACTAAATCTTCATCCTCTGCATTTGTCGCAAAATGAAGTGTTAATGGTAAAACTTTACCTTTTAAATCTGTCTCAAATTCATCTATTAATTTTTTTTTCATATTGCTAGTTTAGATAACTTTAAAGCTATTTTCTTTTGAAGATAATAGTTGCAAGGTAAAGAGGTCATACCAAATTGGCCTACTGGGTTAATCTCAAGAAAAATAAAATTCCCATATTTATCCAAAATTAAATCGATAGATCCCGAATCTAAAAGCAACTTGACCATCAAACTATCTAACATATTTTCTACATTCTCAGGCAACTTAACTGGAAAGCTTCTATTAGGAGGATCAGAAGGATAATGACGAAAATCAACAGTAGATTTCTCATTGTTTTGGGACATTATAGCCATTGAATAAAAATTTCCTTTAATATAGAAAACTCTAACATCACATTCTTTTTCAATATGATTCTGCAACTTACTTAATGAGTAACACAAACCCTTGAGTCTTTCAGATTTCGGATCAATTAGTGTCGTAGGCGTATAATAATATCCGTTATCTATTGTTTCAGTTCTATAAACTTCAGATAACGATTTTGTGATATAATCTCCATAAATATTATCTGGAAACGAGCCTTGAAATATTAACGTAATTGGTATACTTAAGCCTATTTCTTTGGCAATTTTTAGCACTTTTAGCTTATTTACAACGGATGTTCTAAAACCATCAATTTTTGGTTTAGACTCGAGATAATAAATTATAAAGTCATGTAAAACAGAATATTCGTCATCCATATACTTTTTAATATCAAATAGATCTTCGACTATATTTAGCTTATCAAAAAAATTTATATCACCTCTTCTGTACCAAATTGAAGATATAGCAGCTAAATCTATTATTTCTTGAGTTTTACAATTAATTAAGCTACAGATAAAATCATTATTGCTAAGTTCAAACTTGTATAAAGAAAATTTATCTTCACCATTGATTCTTATAAATTTCACATCATAATGAATAAGCCAATCAATTACATGATTCGTAGAGGTGTCGCCTTCAACTGATAAGATTAATAACATTTAAAAAAGCTTCTTACTAATTCTTAGAATTTAGCCAATACATTTTATGGTTATCTAAGTCCCATATTATTCCCCATTTTTGGATATAATCTTCTATGTCTATCAAACCAACTTTAGCACGTCTAATATTTACATTCTCAGGATCTATAAGAGGAGAAACATAATAATCACCTGAGGTGCTATCTCTACTAATTTGGCTTCCATAAACTTGACTTTTATTCTGTTTTATAGCTATCCTATCAGTTAGCAAAGCTAATTCTTGACCATTAATATTTCCTTTCTCAAAAGCTTCTTTTACAATTGGTAAGTAAAATAATTGAGATTCAAGATCTGAATGTTGAATTACTAAAAATAGGGTTCTGACACCTTGTAATCCAACAATATCAGACTCAAGCCATCCTTTACTATCTAATATATCCTTAACTATACTTAAGTTCTTAGAATCTATCTCATGCATAATATTTAATTGGTTCTCATATTTAGGTGAATCTAAACCAAACCTCCTTTCAAACGACATTAACTCATGCCTATATCTTTGATCTTCCTGAAAAATAGAATTTAGAGCTTTTACTAATTCTATATCAACGTGTTTCTGGCTTTCTCTCAATCTTATTTTGGTGTCTTTTGAAAATGGTATTAACTTAACCTGCCTTCTATATTCATTTACATTTTTGACATTTATTAAAGGAGAGACTAACTCAATTTCCGTTTTGTCATTATAATTAATAATAGTCCCATATTTTTGAAAACCAGATTCTATTACTGATATTTTATCATATAGTATTGCAAAATATTTCCATTGTAATACTCCATTGGTACATGCAACTTCAACTAATGGGAGATACTTCTTTAAAAAAATAAGATCATTGCTTTTAATAATTAATTCTGGTAAAGTACTGTTAGCTCTTTCACCAACCTCAGCTACCGTAGGAAAGCCATAATTTTCATGAAGATCATTGACCGTTTGTTCTAAATCATTAATACTAAAAAAGTCGACACTTCTCCTGCAATTAGCCTTATAAGAGGGTAACATATTTGTCTCTAATATAGAATAGAAACCTTCGGATATTTTTTTAGATGCAAAAATAGAATCAAGTAAGAATTTTAAATCATTCCCACGATAGAACTTTGACTTGATCGAAGTAGACAACCTTTTTCTAAAAATTCTTGATTTTTCATTATCTCCCCAGCAATCGAAAATAGAAAATATTGCATTCTCTGGAGGAACTGTTCGCAACCAATTTTCAAATAACTCTTTATGTGCAATTCCATATTCACCTTTAGATACTGACTTAATAGCTTCGGTGTAATACTTTTGATATAGTTTTCCTAAGTTGACATCTACCTCTACTCTCCTATCTTTACTTTGTATTCTGACTGAAGCCTCAGATTCTCCATAATTAGTTCTAATTATTCTTGAAGAGTCAATTCCCAGTGTTACTAATTTATCAAATACAGCTTTATTACGAGCTTGACCTAATTTAATATTATCAGAAGTATCACCTTCTTTGTCAGTATATGAGTATAGGGATACAAGTCCTTGCGTTTCCTTATAATTATGTAAAATTGAATCCAATACATTGCTATAAGAACTATTAATTATAGATGAACCAGTTTCAAAAAAAATAGAAAATGAATCGTAGGTGTATGCAAACTTATTATCTAATTCCATCTCGTTAAATGCATCACACAAATATTCAAATGGTGACTCAATATTCTTTGATTCAAGTACCTTTAATGAATGTAATTCGAATGAGTTAATACAAACGTTACAAGACTGTTCATCCATTTCACTGCCTTGAAAAACACCGATTACCAGATACTTAGATGTACATAGGGGCCTCATTTCGAATGATATTGAAACTAATTCTTCTGTATTTAATTTCTTAAACGGAATGAAATCTTCAGCCCAAAGTCCCCAATGGTTTTCACTTAGTTCAGATGTTAACGCCAAACCGAAGTGATCTTGGTAATAAGGCATACCATTGTATTGCTCATCAATCTTTAAAGTAATATCAATGCTATATTGTCGACCCGGCACCAACTTATTGTCAGTTGGAATACAGATGTAGTTACAGATACCTCTACCATTCTTAACACTTTTGAGACTATACCCAGTAGGTGAATACATACCTAATGCAGGATATTTTTCATTCCTTTGGATTCCATAACTCCCAGTTATGCGATGTAATTTATTATAATTCACATCAGCTACTGGAACAGAATGATTATATAAAATTAATTCCTGAGATATGGTTTTAGGAGCTAAAACAATTATTAATATGATAACCTTAATATAAGAGACCCAACTCATGCAGTATATTCTGGTATAATTAGTTTTAATAGCAATCTTAAGTTAAGCCTAAATTATGATTTAATCATAACTTAGGCTTTTAAAAGTATTATCTTGGATCTGCTTGAGCAGTACCGCCTCTGAGAACATGACCGCTATATTGTACTTCTTTAAATTCAGAATGATACCAGTCATCACCACTTTGTCCATTTTCCTGCTTATAGGTGGTTGCTGCATCTCCTCCTGTAATATACCTTTCATTTAGTATTTGAGATTTGGCTAATTTTTTAAAGTCGTCAAATTTTAACATAATTCATATTTTAATAAAAAAACTCCTCTATCAAAGGGTTCAGAGAATATCCCTAAAGCTATAACTACTATGTCGACCTAATAATTATTACTTATGCTCAAATATGAATCATAGTTGTGCAAAAAATCTGCACTCTTAATATTTTCTGCAATATAATTATTACTTCCGCCTCTGACTTTCTTAGAATCCACAAAACCTATCATTAGATCACATTCATTTAAATAATAAAAAGACTTACGAGAACTATCATAGGCTATAGGTGCATCCATCCGTTTCATGACATCTATAATATCATAAACACATCTTCTGGACACATTTAATTTTTCTGCTAAAGCGTCAGGAGAGCCTGTCGCTTTCATACGTATGAGCTGGTCTACCCTTTCTATCACTTGAAGTTTTTCTAAAAATTTCATGATTTACTATTTTTTGATTTAGGATGTTGTATTAAATAATTTCTTTGATATTATTTAGATTCCCGTACGTTCGACAAGCTCAGTACAGGCCTCAATAAGAATGAAAAATTCATTGGCTTCTAATGCATTCATCAGGTACTTGTGTTTATTAAGCTTAAAAATTGATCAAATATTCTTTGGAGTATTGATCTATCTTCTGTTATTATTTCTATGGTAGCGGTCATCTTTGGTTTGATGTCTATTTGTTTATTGTAGTCGGTTATTATAGTGGCTGATAATGGAATAACTATCTCATAATTACTCTTTCCTTCTTCATCTATTTCAGGGAGCAGTGATATTGATGCCACTTCAGAAATGACCATCCCATACTCCTTATATGGAAAGGCATCAAACTTGATTATAGCTTTCTGGCCTTTGCTTAACTTTCCGATATTGAGTGATGGATATATCGCTGATATGTAGTTTTCAGAGCTGCCATCAGGAGATATGTACAATAGAGGCTGTCCATTTTGTACAGATTTCTTAAGCTTAGCATTTACCATATAAGCGATTGTCCCTGATAGAGGCGCTTGTAGAGAGTATGTATCCGTCCAGTTCTGTGTTCCTGATCTGACATTCGCTAATATACCTGCTATCGAAAATTGATAGTTCTTGATAAGATTAGCCCTCTCCTCCTTGAGTTTTAGTTTTTCTAATTCGAGTTGTTCTATTCTTATGTTATTCTGGATGATACCATTTTCCATACTTTCATACTGCCTTTCCATCTGTAGTAATGCTGTATGAGATTTCTCCAAGTCCATCTCGCTGATGATCCCATCTCCGAGCAATGTTTTTTGTCTATCGTTATCTTTTTTACTAAGTGCCAGTTCTTCCTTATATATACCCTTTACATCTCGCTCAGAATTATTGAGTAATATTATCTTAGAGATTTCTCTGTCTATGTTTTTCATTCTTTCGAAAACTACGCCATCTTTTAGAGTTCTTATAAGTTCGTTGTATTGCAGTTGTAGGTTGGAATATTCACCTTGTATTGAGCCTAATTGTAGTTGTTTTGGGAATGATAGATGCAAGTATTTTCTTGGGTCGGTTATTCTTTCATATCTAACTACCCATTGTTGTAATTGGTCGAGTTCTTCTTTATTGGTTGTGTTATGGATATATAATAGCGTCTCTCCTTCTTCTACATAGGTTCCGTTCTCTACTACGATCTCTTCTATAAAACCATTAGTTCTACTGACTACTTCTATTGGTGGTGAGTCTGATGTCAGCGTCCCTGTACTTACTATCTTATCTGGATAATGGATGAAGTGGGACATGATTAGTATCGT